>ERZ1066116.174-NODE-174-length-31459-cov-12.361132_pt1 | contig 31459 bp, 22 predicted proteins | sample MGYA00382763_ERZ1066116 | MGnify/ENA primary metagenome ERZ1066116 (study PRJEB33369, sample SAMEA5778346) | biofilm metagenome | biome: Industrial cooling water; feature: Water cooling tower basin; material: Biofilm | place: United Arab Emirates | collected...
CGCTTGGGCTGTGCTGCAACCGCTCACATTACAAACTTGGTATCGGTAGCTGGTAACGGTGGTTAAGCCTTGAGGTAAATTAGTGGTTGGCACAAAAGTAAATGCTCCACTTCCGTTCACGCTCAATACACCAATATTTGCCCCTAGCAATGTGGTAGCTGTATTCAATGTCAAGCCCGTTAAGCTCGTGTTGGTATTGGGGTTAAAGTCGTTTGATAACAAGTTCCCACCTGATAGACTTGTTTTTTCATCGGTAATAAAGCCATCATTCGCTGGAATAGGACTTGCCCCACTCACGCTTATGGTCAACACAGCACTCGTACACGTTACTGTGGGGTCGCACACTTGATAATTTAGGCTGTAAATACCGGGAACTGAACTTTGGAATGTCACCAATCCTTGTCCACCAATAGTTACAGTGCCACCTGTAATGGTGTTTACAGTTCCGTTTGGTGTAACACTTATTGGATTCAATCCGCTCAAAGTCAATTGTGCCAATGGCGTGTCTATATCGCCCCAACCCGTGATGCTGCGGACATTGGGCGTTCCCGCTGGGCCGGAAATCGTAACTGGCGTAGCAGAGACAAATGGTGGGTCGTTCACACCCGAGACAGAAAACACCAAATTGGCCGTGGTACATGCAAATGGGTCGCAAACAGTGTATTGATATGTATTGATGCCATTGAAATTGGGATCAGGAACGAATCTCACCGCACCTGTACCCAGCACAGTCAATAAACCATTGGTAAGTGCTCCGTTAAACGAAGTAATCGTTACATTATCGCCATCAGCATCGGCAAATCCGGTTATTGAACCCAAAACAGGCGCATCTTCAAATCCTGAAAAAGTAAAATTTAAAGCCGTTGGTGCATTGTTTGCACTTGTTAAAGTAATGACATATAAGCCGCTCGCAGTAGAAACCGCCCCTCCATTGTCTGTTGCCGTGAATACAAAGCTCAAACCACCAATATAACTGCCCGAAGGGTCAAAACTTAATGAGGCCGCTTCCACACCCGTGAGCGTAGTACCATTGGTAGCTATGGCCGTACAGCCGGGCGTACAATAATACAATGTGCCGTAAGAAGCATTGGGCAATGAACTGATGGTATAGAAAGCAACCGCCCCATCCACATCGCTGCCTCTCAAACCGGGAATGGTGGTGACTGGCGCATTTCTAGGAATGCTTACACCCACATTTGTTACTGTAGGAGGCGTATTACAAGGGTTCAATCCCATACCCAAAATTGTAACCGATTTTGAAGCCGTACACTGGGCTGTTCCGGTGGCTGTTACTGTATAAATTCCTGTAACTGAGGTGGCTGCCACATTAATACTTGTAGTGGTAGCATTCGTACTCCATCGGTAAGCGTTTCCGCCCGAGGCAGTAAGCACTATTCCTGTGGGCAAATTGCAAGCCGTGGTAGTGATATTCCCTATGTAAGTATTAATATTTACACTTGGCAATGTTACCACTTGCATATTCACCACAGTACTCCTGAAACTACAGCTTGATGAAGCCACATTGGCAGCAGAAGTACCTACCACAATAGCATACTTAGCACCATTATCGGCCAAAGTGATGTTGACACCTACCAATGTAGCATTGTAAATATAATTTGAACCCTGCAAAGCCGCTGTGGTAGTGATAACGCTCGATATATCACTCCAATTAGCCCCGTTATCAACACTTTTTTGCCATTTATAAGAAGTAAAATTATTATACTTAGAGGTAACAGTAGCCACAAAGTTTTGAATGCTTGCACCGCATACGGTAGGTGAATATCCTGTATTAAACGTAACAATTGGTATACATGAACGGAAAGAGATATCATCCAAAGCCCAATCATTGCCACCGCCTCCCGGGGCGTTGTTTCGTATCCTCACAGTTAATGAGGTCTGGCTGGGTTTTGTCAAATATTGGAAACCAACCTGTTGCCATTGTCCGGTGTAGGCAATATCGCCTGTTGAATAAATATCCACACCATCTATTCCAAAGGCAAGATTGGGCAACACACCGGGATTACCACTTCCTAAAGCGCCTCCGCAACTTGAACACACATTTCTAATCCAAGCCGAATATTCATAGTTCATATCAGGGCACAGATTATTAATATTATCGCTTATAACGATGTCAGGCGAATAAGAAGCATTTACCACCATCATATAGCCTGCGGCATTTCCTGTGGTAGGCGGTGGATTTCCTAAAATTGGATTTGCAGCATTCGAGTGGTCACCAATGATGTCCCAATAGCCTCCAAAAACACCTCCACCGGCAGTTCCTGAGCCGTTACTATCAGTAGAGTTTACAATCGAATAATTTCCATCGGAAGGTGTACTATTGGTTAGTGTTTGATAGGGATATACCGTACCGGTAATAGTACCAAAATTCAAACCTGTGCCTGTGCCAAATGTACCTGAGGTAACATTTGTAAACATATTAGGGCCTGATTCATCTGCACAAAGCGTGGTGGTTTGAGAGATTTGTATTTGTATGGGAGAAAGACCTGAACAGGTTAATGTAGTACCAAGACTGGATAATTTATAGGTTGCGTAGCCTGTAGTGCTGATTACGCTTCCCAACGCGCCCGTAACGGATACATCAACGGCAAGTGTAATAAAGGAAGTATTGGCAAAAATGGGGGTAGAAACATTTCCAATTACGTTTCCACCAGAAGTAGCATTGGCGCCAACGCCTACATTTATCCTCACCAAACTGCCTACCACCTGTCCTGCATCATCTCCCGCAGCATCTGTGTATCCGGCAATGGTTGTTCCATTGGGATTTATTAGTTTTATCGTTCCCGGAATAATCGATACTCCCGAAGGTATCTCTTGAAATAAACTTGCCCCGAAAAGTGTGGTGTTGGCAGGAACTGCTACATTCACCCTCAACTGAATAGAATTACCTACACCCACATTGCCTGCACTCAAATCTCGGTAGGTAACAGTGGTATATAAACAGCCATTTGCGTTTACATCTATATTATATAAACCCAAATTGCTCGAAACGGCATTCAAATTATCTATTACTCGATAAGTGAATGACGTATTTCCCGTGAAAGTAGCATTGGGTTGAAAGTACAAATCAGTTAATTGTAATCCAGAAAGTGTGCTATTAACTACTATTGCAGCATTTGTTCCATCAAAAAGTGTTCCATTGGCAGGCAAAGAGACTACAATGTATCTGGTTACAGAGCCATCGGGATCTGTACCCGTCATTAATGGAATAGATGATAACACCCCCGGTGTGATAACACCCGATGTAACCGTTCCCGCAACGGGAGGAGTATTTGCTCCTACTACAGTTAAAAACAAACCTGAAGTAGTACAAGCATCAGCATTGCAAAGTGTGTATGTGTAACTGGTGGTACCTGTGAATCCAGTATTGGGCACAAAGCTATAATCTCCAGTGCTTACTATGTCGAGTTGGCCACCGACAATGGTGGTAGAGATAGCATTGGTTGTTAAGCCTGTCGTTCCACCTGTCAAAGGATTAAAATCGGCTGTGGCATCTGTTATAAGATTTCCTGTTGTGGGGGTATTTAATACCGTTACTTTATAGTTTGGATTGGCAGTAGGGCGGTCTATCACTCCCGTGATGGTAAAAAACAATCCTGCGGTAGTACATATATCTGCATTGCACACCTGATAGGTAATAGCATAAGTACCATTTACATTAGCAAAAGGAGAAAAAGTATAAGCACCTGCGCCAGTGATGGTTAAATTCCCCCCCGAAAATGTTCCGATAAATCCTGTGGCCGTGAGTCCGGAAGTGCCCCCTGTTAAAGAATTGAAATCTGCCGTAGCATCTGTTATTACATTTCCTGTTACTATGTTATCTTCTAACAGGGTTCTGAAATTGGGAAATGCAGTGAGTGGGTCTACTACAGGCAATACATTAATATATACAAATGCCGTGCCGCATGAAGTAAATATGGCAGGTGAATCACACACTCTATAGCCTATCACATCAGTTCCGTTGTAGTTCAAGTTGGGATTAAATGTCAATACACCCGTCAATGAGTTCAATACAAAAGTTCCAAATCCGGGAGCGGTCAATACTGCGTAGTATTTTACATCTTGTGGATTGGGGTCGTAGTCGTTGCCCGAAATAGTGACTATGCCTCTGGTGTCTTCATTCACAGTGAGGTTATCGTCAAAAGGAATAGGGGCTAAATTTGAATAAGGTACTCTGATAGAAATTTGTGCGGTGCTGCATGCAATTGGCACACCATTGTCGCATACCCGGTATGTGATTCTATCAATACGAGGTGTGGCATCAGGGTGTGAAGTGTAGGTAAAAATGCCCGTAGTAGAGTTTATAGATATATTAAATGGAGAAGCTCCAATTCCAGCCAAAGTACTCACAATAGAATAGGTAAGCACACCATTTTCCAAATCGGACACATGAACAGGCGAAAGAGGATAGCTCATGGAAACACCATTGCTTGTTACTAAAGTGATGCCATTTGCCGTGGGAGCATTGTTTATAATGCTTATGCCATAAGAACTGGTGATGGTAGAGACAAAGCCTACACTGTTTCGGGCACTGATGTTAAATGAAGTGATTCCTGTAAATGTGTTCACAGGGTCGAATGTCAAAGTTCCCAATAAAGAATTGGGTACAAACTGCGAAGCAGTGGCTGCAATACCATTTACATATAAAATACCTGTGGATGCCAAAGGTAAGGCATTGATAAAAAATCCCGTAATGCTTCCTTGTGCTGTTGTTCCCGTAAATCCGGGGATGGAAGTAGCTGCGGCAGCCCCGGGAATGCCCACAAATGTGTAGGGATTAGCTACGGGTGGTGTACATGGGGTGAAATTAATTAATAGAATATTGATGATATCAGAGCAAGTAGAAGTGATGGTTCGCACAGCCATGTATTGCCCCCCAATAGTAGCTGTAGTCACTAAATTATTGGATGGGTCATAAAATTTATAGCCGGGTGATGTGACTATGCTGGTCAAGTCTACCGGACAAGAAAGTCCGGACACTGTCATGTCGGGTGTGAGCGTACAGCTTACCCCAATTACAGTACCCACCAAAGGCCCTGAGGTAGAACATCCGGTAGAAGTAGTAACCGGTCGAGAAAGTTGTGAGCCACTCACACTTGTGATATTACCCGAAAAATAGAGAGTTCCTACGCTGGAAATTTGGTTGCCTGTGCAAAAAAGAGCGGCACAATCGTCTAATACTTTTACCCTATACGAAAAAGAGGTACTATTGCCGACAACTGTATAATTGGGGATAAACCCACCTTGAGTAGCATTCGCCCCTATTCCCATTCTGGCAACTATTTTTCTGGTAGATGAATTGTAGTCAACTTGATCATCGCCAGTGGCATCTGTTTTATTACCTACATTCCAACCACTTGTTACAGTAATTGAGTTTGCTACTAAAGATACTGTGGGGGGTAATTCATAATCAACATAAGTGAGCGCACTGTAATCATTTCCTGTATTGTAGGCAGTGAAAGTAAATTTTATTTCATCTCCTACATTTACATTTCCACCATTTAAATCCTCATAATTATGTGTCAAATCAAATACAGGTTCGTAATTTTCAATGGCAGTAATGAAATTGGTGAGTATGTAGCCTTCATTTGCTGAACCGGAACTTAAAAATGCTCTCGTAACGTTATTACCAATTAATGTATTGTTGGTATTATTCGGTGTAATAAGGTCATAATCTACTCCTAAAGTATTCCCGTAATTAGGGTTACGGGCTGTAAAATTTGTGTTATAGTTAGTGATAGAACTATTTAAAAAATCTGTAGAAGGGTTTAATGTATTAGATAAATTGTAATTTGCATTTGTCATATTGGCTATATTGCTCGAAAAACGCAAATAATCATCAGTAGAAGAACCTCTGTCACCATCGTAGGCTATTACACCCAAATCTAAACCAACCGGCCCTACTGGCGGTGTTTGAAACCCAGAGATAGTAACGGTGCCACTTTGGCCTGAATTAATAAATATTGAGCCATTGAAAATGGTAAATTGTTTGTTTGGCAATGATATATCTTCATAAAACACCACCAATGCCCATCCGCTAATGTTATTATTGGCACCTATCTGGCTTTGTATATCTGCCATGAAATAAGTACCATTTCCAGCTGCTTTTACAATGGATGTAACATTTTTATAGCACTCATAAAATACTCCAAAAGCGGTTGTCGCTGTTGAGCCTTCGCTAAAACCATCGGCAGTAATAACATTATAAACTGCACTACCCGGCACTCTCAACTTTACTTGATTCTTATTAATATACCCTGGGAATGTAGACACAGCCGACAAGCTTGCATAGCTTTTGAAATTTCCGCTCCAATACAAAAATGCCTGAGAAATGGTTCTGCATGAGCCTCCTAAAGCGAAATCCGCACTTGTAGAATTTGTGGTAGAAGCATCTGCATCAATATCGATATAGGTACTATTTGGCTGCCCTGTCCCACCTCCGCCACCTGATGGCGGAACATCTGTCATATTAAATCCCGATGTGGTAATGGGGTTAGCTCGTAATTGGGTATTACCGATGAGTGTCACTCCCCCCTTTTGAGTCTCTTGGTATAATATTGAAAAAGGCTTAAAGCTAGTTTGGGCAAATAAGCTTTGCGAAATCAAAATCATCCATAAAAATCGCTTCGAAAGTTTATTTATTAGAAATGATAAAATACTATTTGGGGCAAAATTCAATATCATATGTATAAATCAAATTGTTTTTAAAACCAAATGAACCTCACTACGCACAGTCGTTGTGTGCATAAAAAAGGTGGTGTAGCTGAGGTTGATTGTATTTGTGTTCTTTCTGCACCTTTTTAAAATGCAGATTTAATAGTTTCACACGAATCTAACGTATTATTATAAGTATAGATACTTATATACTTTCAAACTATGTTATTTTTCGGTGAGTTGTTTGTTTTGCTCGATTAAAAAATTTCTACTATACTTTTAAACAAAAATACAGCACACGGGCTTATACGCATTCCATGAGAATAGATTCATAAAAATCAATAATTAGTAACAATATTTAATATTATCATGAATAAATACAAATAAATACAAGATAAGTAATATCAATCATTTGCAAGGAGCATTTTTATATAATGCTCTTTCTTTTGTCGGTTTGTGCTTTCTACAATCATATATGCCTTTTTATACCCACCCACATAATACCTTCTTAGCCAAGGACTAACCCACACTATGCCATCAAATGGCGTGTATACAACCGCTGCCCACAAACCTAAACCGAGCAGCGCTGTATTTAAAAAAAATGAGTTAACAGCGTTTTTATAATCCTTTGCATACAATTGACCTAAGCCCGGCAAAAACATACTCAAATGTTTGGCTTTATGAGGGTTTTTAAAATGTGTTGTGTCTATTGCCTCTACTTCGACTTTACTAACCATTTTCGAGGCCGCCAGTTCACCTCGCATCACACCCCATTTTTGTTCATGCAATGCCAAAATACCCAAATAAAAATGCCTTTGATTTGTGTGTACATCGGAAACGGAGTCAATTAATTTGTTGGTTAATATGTCTTGGGCTCTGTAAAAATCTTTTTGCTTGATGTGTACCAATGCAGCTCTGAATAAGATTTCGTTGTAAATCGAATCGTTTTCTGTTGTTGCTATGGCTTTTTGGTAGCAATTTATGGCTGCATCTACACTATCGGCCATGAAGTATACATCGCCCAGCTTAATTAATATACTTGTGTTTTTTTTATCAAAAAACGAGCATCGTTCTAAAATTTCGGCTGCCAATTTCCAATTTGATTGGTGAATATATTCTTCAGCTTGTTGGATAGACTGTCGTACGCTTTGTCCAAAAGATATATAAAAGCTAAAAGTCGTTAAGAATAAGATGCTCCACTTCATTGGCCAATTTGTCTGCCTGTTTTTTATTAAATTTCTTAACTTGTTTCACTGTGCCATAAATATTTGCTGCGTAAAATCCTGCAAATGCGGCTCCGTAGCCCCAACCGGGAATGCTTTCGTATTCTTTTTGCGAAAAACCTCTGTAGGCCGAAAAAGCCAAGAACCCATTTATGATAAAAGTGGATAGCCCCTCCCAAGGTGCGCCTGCATACACACGCCCCAAACCCGGCACAAGTGCAGACATACCGACAGCCAAAGCCATGTTTCTATGCGGGGATTTTTTGCCTTTTTCTACCAGTTTATTGTAGGCAATGATTCTTTCCATGGTAGGAATTTGCACATATTCCAGCTGCTTTTCGGCACTTTTCCACTCTCCTTTAAGCATAAAGGCATGTAAAACTGCTATCTCTTTCTCGTGGGTTTCTAAAGTACATAATTTCAAAAAACGCCCTAATTCATCAAAATTTCTGCTTAATAAATAAAGCAGAATAGCCTCTTTCTGAAATAATATATGATTGAGTTCATACCCATTGATATAAAAAATAGCCGTATCGTATATTCCGGCCTTTCGATATTCAGCAATCGTAGCAAGCCTTAGCGAGTCGTTATTGGATTCGAAAGCCAAAATGCGTGCATATTCATGTGCAGCTGCTATATTTTTGCCCGATTGAGAAAGGAACTGGGCATATAGCAATGAGTTTTGTTTGCTGAAAATGTTGGTATCGATTTGTGAAAACGCTCCAAACGATAACAAGGCAAACATGATGCATAAATAGGAGCACTTCATCAGCCAAAGCTCGTTAATTTTTGGAAGAATATCATGTATATTCCCTTATAAGGCAGAAAGGACTAATGAAAAACTAGTATTTATCCGTCTTAAACACCACTTCGTCTGTGGTTTCATTACCTAGTTTATCGATGGCACGGATGCGGACTTTGTACATTTTGTCTTTCTCAAAGCCTGAAAGAATGCCTGTAAATGGCTTTTCTACACCTCCATTGATAGAGTAGAATATGTTTTCGCTACCCGTTTTGCTGTCAGATGCGGCTATGAAAAGTGAAGCGTATGAAGGATATACTTCATTTCCATCTTCATCTTTAAAAGGCTGTACACTGAATTTGAATGATATTTCGGGGCCTGTGTTATCGACCAAAAACTTAAATCCTGCTACATTTCGGTTGTTTACGTTGTCATAACCAAAGAAATCGATGCTTCCTGCCACTTCGTTGCTGAATGTAAACGGCTCTTTGTAGGTTTCTTCCGTTTTACCCCCATCCATGCTGTAGGTAATCTTTTGAAGTCCCGACTCAGGGTCGAAGGCAGAAAGCTTGATAAGCGTGTTGTTTGAAATGTATACATTGTTTCCACGCTTAAACTTAGGACCAACGAACTGATAATTGAGGGTAGGGCCGGTTAAATCTACATAAACCACGCTGCTATTGTGTGTATATTCTTCATATTTTTGTTTAGAACTGCCTGTGCCTTGATTTACCATATTATCTAGCGCAAAGTAGCGAATGGTATGCACTCCTGCTTTTGATGGCATGTAGAAAGGTTCTTCATACTTTTCATACGGCTGCCCATCTACCGAATACAGCACTTCTTTCACTCCCGACTTGTTGTCTACAGCCGTAAGTTTGAGTTTTGTGCGACCGGAAAAATATATTTTGTCATTTACTATAAATCTATCTCCAAGCACATCAGCTGTCATGATTGGGGATGTCTTATCTAAATAGAAACTGTATGTTTTTGCATCTTCTATGTTCAACACATTATCTACAGAATAATAAGAAATGGTGTGATCCCCGTCTTCAAGCTGAGCCAAAGGAATAATCCCACCTGTGTAGAGTATTTTTGCACCATCGTCTATTCTATAGTATGTTTTATTTACACCCGATAAGTTGTCTTCAGAAGTAATGTAGATTTTGGTTTTTGCCGAAATTATGTTCCCCTCAGACACACCTACTACATTGTGATAAGAGCTTGGAGCAGTGACATCAACCGTGAAAACACGTTTCTGTGGTGATTCTAGGTTACCTACATTATCTGCCGACATGTATTGAAACGTATATTCACCTTCATCAAACACAGGAATATCCCCTTCTGAATCTTTGAAATCGCTAAAGTTCATCGATACATAAGTATTGCTTAAACCGGAGAGGTCATCATTGGCGTTGATGCTAATGGTGAGGTTTTTACCATAGAAAACTCTGTCTTTACCCCAAAACTTTGGCGCATAATTAAATTGAGAAGTGGTTCTGGGTGCACGCCCATCTACATACACTACAAAATCTGCGATTACTTGTTGTTTGGTTTGTTCATCGCCATAGTAGTGCAAAATGTGCTTCCCGTGCGATTTAAAATAAAAAGGAGCATAGGGATTGACCTTATTATTGTAGTCTTTCGTTGATAGTGGCGAAGGATCTTCATCTTCTGAAGGAGCTATAGACAAATATGCCGGCAACTCCAAGTTGTGATAATACCTATTTAATGAATCGATGAATGTACCCTTCTTCACATCGGGGAGCTTTTGGGCAAAAAGTATAGGCGATGCCACTAAAAAAAATACTATTAAAAAAGCTAGTCTGTTGCGCATTCTAGTGCAAAGAAAATAAAAAGTACAATATAATCAACTACCTACCCCTAATTTTGGCACAGTATTTAATGTAAAGGTAAAAGTGGTCCCTTCGTTCAATACACTGTTAACAGTAATTTTTCCGTTGTTTTTTTCCACGAGTTCTTTAGTGAGCAACAAACCCAATCCTGTACCCTTTTCGTGCTTGGTTCCTTGAGTTGTAAAATGGGTAGAAGTATTAAAAAGCTTGATAATTTTGTTTTCAGGGATGCCCACGCCTGTGTCTTCTACCGAAATTGCAATCTTACCTTCAGGAGAGATTTCGGCAGCAATTGTTACTCTTCCCCCTTCGTGAGTAAACTTAATAGAATTGGAAATCAAGTTTCGAATCACTATCCTTATTTGGTTGATATCGGCATAGGCTTCCAAGGCTTGAAATATGTTATTTTTAATCTCAATTTTCTTAGACTTGGCTATTTCCGACAAAAATTCAATTACTTCTTGGGTGAGAGTATATAGTTTAATAGGCCTTGGCTCATATTTATAGCCCGTATTCATTTGCGATTTCACCCAATCTAGGGTGTTTTCTAGTGTTTGTAAAGTGCTATTTGAAAGCGAACGAATTTGCAATAAAAATTCCTTGGTCTGCTGCTGGTCATATTCTTCAAACTCATACAGCATCATGAGCGATTCGAGTGTGGCAAAGGGGCTGCGTAGGTCATGTGCCAACACCGAAAACAATTTATCTTTGAGCTTGTTTGTTTCGTTCAGCGTTTCTTTTTGCAGCTCTATTTCCTCCTTTTGTCTTATAATTTCATTGTTTCGCTCTTGCAAAAGCGTATTCATTTTCTCCTTATATTTAATGTTCCTATAGAAAAATACAGACAAAACAATGAGTGAGATTACAAATATGATGGCTACTATGGCCACCAAAAGATAAATCTGTTCTTTGTGCTTTTCTTTAATGAGCTCTTCATTGAGTCGCTCCTGTTCTAGTTTATCTCTGTTTTTCATCAATTCCATCATGATATCCTTTTTGGTAGATTTCATGTACAAATCTTGATATTCCTTGTCCAAATCGTCCAACAAATTGTCTTTTGCCATGAGCTCTTGCGACTGACGCAGCAATTCCAATTCTTGTCTTTGCTTTTCATTTTCGAGCCTTAGCATTTCCACTTGCTTTTCTTCCAGTGTTTTTTCTATCTTCTGTACCTTGTTGCGCTGCACCAGTTCATGAAAGCTTCTGTATAAGTTAAAGTACAAAAGTGTGTTTGACACATCGCCAGCTTTTTCGTAGGTTTCGGCCAACATGCCATAGCAACTACGCATTTGGGCAGGGTCGTTCATCTCACGAGCTATGTCTAGAGCCTCTTTGAGGTTGCGAATAGATTCTTGGTAGCGTTGGAGGTTGTTAAGCACCACAGCCGTGTTTATAAGTCCCGATTGAATGGCTACTTTATCTTTGAAGACACGCCTTATTTCCAAGCATTTTTGAAAGTTGAAAAGCGAAGTTTCATATTCTCTCAAATCGGCATAAATCATGCCCATGTTGTTGTGCAACATAGCCATGCCACTTTCATTCCCCAATTCTTCGTTGATTTTGAGCGATTTTTTGAAATACTCTAGTGCTTTGGTATATTCTTTACGTTCCCAGTGGGCTGTAGCAGCTTCGTTTAGCCAACGGCTGCCTTCCTTTTTGTCGCCTTCTTTTAGTTTCAGTTCAGATTGAGACAAATAGCGAGCTATTTCTTCATCTGATTTCAGCACTTGTGCAGACACAAGGCGAGCGGTGAGATATAAAACAAAGACAAAAAAAAATCTATACTTATAATTCATCACTGGAGCACGAGAAAGATGATGCTATGCCAAAGATAGAAATAAATTAAATATAGAAATGGTTTTGTAAATGTGATTAAAGGAAATTTAATCTTTTGGTTAAGGCCTCTTTATATGAAGTACTCACAGGCACAAATGATTTATTGATGAGGATGTTGTTATCTTCAATCGCTTCGATTTTTGTAATATTTATAAAATAAGAGCGGTGAGTTCTGATAAACATCTCAGGCGGCAATTTGGTCTCCAACGACTTCATGGTGGAGTGCACAATGTGTTTTTTTTCAGCGGTGACAAACACCACATAATCGGCCAAAGCTTCTATATAAAGTATTTCATCATAAGTCAATCTGATACTTTTATTGTTTGAGCGTACATATATGGAAGTGACACCTTCACCCGACTCCTTTTTCTTTTTATGCTCATCTACAGCTTTATTTACTGCTTTTTGGAAACGGATATATTCTACAGGCTTCACCAAATAGTCTACCACATCATATTCAAAAGCTGTAGGTCCATGTTCAATCCTGGATGTAACCAATATTACTAAAGGAGGATTAATCATCGATTTCAATAATTCTACCCCATCCATTTCGGGCATTTCAATATCTAGAAATATTAAATCAACTTCGTTTTCACTTAGATATTGAGTAGCCTCTACACCATTGCGGACCACACCTGTAATATCGAGCAAACCGGTTTTATTGCTGTAAAATTTAATTAAGTCAGACGATATTACTTCATCGTCAACAATGAGTGTCTTTAGCATTCAGAGGATTTGAATAGGTTTTATACGGGCAAATATAGAAATATTGATATTATTATCATGAAATTTGCTAACAAAGTTAGCCCCCATTTTAAAGATACGTTTTTTAGGATGCTAATTTTTTTATGTTCCTATAAAGAATATAAATACTTAAATAAACCAGTATAAATATTGTCGTAGAAAATACGGAATATCTACTCCAATTGTTTAATTATAATGCCATAAAATATAAAAGGTGACACCATAGGCATCACCCTTTTGCATTTCTGTTCAAACCCTTTAAATCTACGAAATGCAGGTTTGGCGCAAAAAAATGGCTACCAAACGCTTTTTGTTAAACTTGTATGTACACTTTGCCATTTTCTACCTTCACGGGGTAGGTTTTGATGGTATATTCATCACCACTCAAACACGCACCCGATTTGAGCGAAAAAGTTTTTTTGTGAAACGGGCAAGCCACTTTAGGCTCATCGCCAGCAGAGCCTATCATGCCGCGCGAAAGTGCCATTTGTTGTTTGTGTGGGCACAAATTTTGGGTAGCATACCATTCCCCTCGTCTAGCAAAGTTATAAATGGCTATTTGCTCGCCATCAATGAGCGCACATGCGCCACCGTTGGCAGGAATATCAGTGTCTGCACACACCTCCATCCATTTTTCTTGAACTAATGTTGTATTCATGCTTTTATAAACTGACAAATGATAACTGATATTAAATTATATTTTTATTAATGAAGAAAGAATCTGTTTTACTTTTAAGCAACAACTACGATTTGTCACGTGTCATCTGTCACCTGTAAGCTGTCACTTATCACCTGTCACTTATCACTTAACAAGTACATTCCAATCTTCTGCTTTAATCTGTTGGCGTAGTGGTTCAAATTTCACCGTTGGGTCTTTCTCTTTTGAGTTTACAAAGTGAGAAAAACGACTTCTGATTTCAGGCGTTTCCACAGCTTCTTTCCATTCGCACTTGTAGTTGTTTACCAATGTTTGCATTTCAGCCTCAAGCTGCTCACAAATTCCAAGCGAATCGTCCACAATCACCGATTTTAGGTAAGCCAATCCTCCTTCCATCTTATTGAGCCAAGTGGCTGTTCTGGTAAGTGGCTCGGCTGTTTTTATGTAAAACATCAAAAAGCGGTCTATGTATTTTATGGCCGTTTCCTCGCTTATGTCCGAAGCTAGAAGCAACGCATGTTGGGGTTTCACACCTCCATTGCCACATACATAGAGATTGTAGCCTTTTTCCGTGGCTATCAATCCAAAATCCTTTGATTGAGCCTCTGCACACTCTCTCGTGCAGCCCGACACGGCAGATTTGAGCTTGTGTGGCGCTCTTAACCCTTTGTATCTTTCTTCTACTTTTATGGCAAAGCTCACACTATCCTGCACACCAAACCTGCACCAAGTAGTGCCTACACAGCTTTTTACTGTTCTTAGTGCCTTTCCATAGGCATGTCCGCTCTCAAAACCTGCGGCTATCAGCTCTTCCCAAATGGCAGGCAAATCGCCCACATGCGCACCAAACAAGTCTATGCGCTGCCCTCCGGTGATTTTGGTATAGAGTTTATACTTTTGGGCTACTTGGCCTATTACAATAAGTTTTTCAGGTGTAATCTCTCCACCGGGTATTCTTGGCACTACCGAGTAAGTGCCTCCCCGCTGAATGTTGGCCAAGAATCGGTCGTTGGAGTCTTGAATCGTGTCTTGTTTCAAAATCAAATCGTTCCACAAGCTGGCTAAAATAGAAGCTACAGCAGGTTTGCACACCTCACATCCGTCCCCATGCCCAAATTTGTCTAAAGCTTCGTCATAAGTCCTTATATTATTAATTTTTATCAAATCATAAAGCTCTTGACGGCTGTAGTTGAAATGCTCGCAAAGCACGGTTTTCACGTATTTGCCCTCTGCTTTGAGCGTTTCATTGATAAGATCTTTTACCATGGGTGCACATCCCCCACATCCAGTACCGGCTTTGGTACACTTCTTGATAGCATCAAAAGTGGTGGCCTCTCCACATTTCACTGATTCACAAATTGCGCCCTTGGTCACAGCTTCGCAAGAACAAATCAAAGCATCATCGGGAAACGACATCACCCCAGCTCCGGAATGGGCTTCGCCACCACCCCTAGGGCCGAGAATAAAATCTTCCGGTGTAGGAGGCAAAATAGTTTTGTTCTTTACCGTTTGTAGCAGCATATTGTAGCTTTCGGCTTCGCCTACCAACACACCACCCAGCAGATTTTTCCCGTCTTTCGATATATTGATGCGTTTGTATATTCCTTTGGCATTGTCTGTGAAAGAAATAGCTGTGGCATTGGGTTCGCTGATGAAAGGGTCACCAAAACTAGCCACATCTACACCAATGAGTTTGAGCTTAGTGCTCATATCAAAACCGTTGAACTCTTTAGCACCACCTGTGAGGTTTGTGGCAACTACGTCTGCCATGTCGTAGCCTGGGGCAACGAGACCGTAAATCATCCCATTGAAAAGTGCGCATTCTCCTATGGCAAATATGGTCTCGTCCGTGGTTTGCATTTTGTTGTTCACCACGATTCCGCCTCTTTGGCCTACTTCCAAACCACTCAATCGAGCCAGCTCGTCTCTTGGTTTGATTCCGGCAGAAATTACCAGCATATCCACCTTTATTTTCGAGCCATCGGCAAAAGTCATTCCATTGATTTCTGCTTCGCCATCAATAGATTGTGTGTTGGTACTCAAATGAATTTTCAAGCCCAAAGACTCCAATTTGGCCTTCAAAATGGCTGAACCAGCATCGTCAACTTGGCGAGGCATCAGCCTTGGCGCAAATTCTATGACATGTGTATCGGCTATTCCCAAATCGATCATGGCTTTGGCTGCTTCCAAACCCAGCAAACCACCACCGATAACGGCACCGTGCTTGGCATTTCTTGCCCAATCTTTCATCAAATCCAAATCTTCGATGGTGCGATACACGAACACACCATCTTTTTCCACGCCCTCAATGGGTGGCACGAAGGCAGCAGAGCCTGTAGCCAACACCAAATAATCGTATCTTTCAGTAATACCCTTGTATGAATGAACCGTTTTGAGGTTTCTGTCTATGTTTTGAATGGGGTCACCTGTATATATTTTTATATGATTATCAGCATACCATTGCAATGGCGCCATGGTAAGTTCTTCTATGGTCTTCTGTCCGAAATATTCGCTCAAATGCACCCTATCGTACGCAGGACGGGGTTCTTCTCCAAACACCACTACTTCAAAATTATCAAAGCCCGGTTTTGAAACCATCTTCTCGCAAAATTTATAGCCAACCATCCCGTTGCCTATCACCACGATTTTAGTTTTTCCTGAAGCCATAATTATAATATTTTAATATATAGGTTAATAATTCAATACATTTTCATATAAAATAGATTCTTTTTTAAAAAACAGGCTTGAAAACAAGCATATATTTTAAAATTGTATTGTTATTTCAAATGTATATGTTTAAAAAATATACTCAAAATTTTATTAAGTATTTTTACTTATATATTTAAAAATTATTATTGTTTATAAAAAAAGTACCATGAATTCATGTTAATGAGGTTTAATTCAATGGTATATATGAAAAAAGTATTTGATTTTTTTGATGCTATGCCTTATTTTTATGCTAGTAAATAAAAAATTAATAAGTATAAATAACTATTAGTTTATTATAAAAATATAAGCTATCCGAATTTGAACCATTACTAGGAAATATTTGTCGAGATGATAAGGTCTTTATAAATTTGTTTAAGAAAAAAGTAAAAATGGAATTAAAGCCAATTAAAACAGAAGAAGACTACAATCAAGCATTAAAAAATCTTGAAATAGTATTTGATGCCCCTATTGGTACTAAGGAAAGTGACAAGGCTGACATTTTAGCTTTACTTATAGATGAATATGAGAAGAAGCATTATCCAATTGAAATAAAATAACATAAATACTTCCATGACCACAACACCCAAACTCACACTCGTAGGAGCCGGACCGGGCGATCCGGAACTCATCACCCTCAAAGGTATTCGTGCCATCAGAGAGGCAGATGTTATTCTCTACGATGCCTTGGCCAATGATGAACTTTTGGGCTATGCTAAAGAAAACACACCTAAAATATTTGTGGGCAAACGCAGAGGTAGCTGTGCCTTTTCGCAAGATGAGATAAACCAGTTAATTATAGAAAATGCCCTTAAATATGGCCACGTGGTGCGTTTGAAAGGCGGTGACCCGTTTGTGTTTGGGCGTGGGCAAGAAGAAATAGAATTTGCAAAAGCTTTTGATATTCCTGTAGCTATAGTTCCCGGCATTTCAAGTGCCATAGCTGTACCTGAAATGCAAATGATTCCCCTCACATCAAGAGGAATAAATGAAAGTTTTTGGGTGACAACAGGTACGACACGTTCAGGCGAAGTTTCAAAAGATATTTATTTAGCAGCTCAAAGTACAGCCACGGTGGTAATACTCATGGCCATGAGCAAACTGAGTGAAATTATGCAAATATTTGCCGATGCAGGCAAAGCAAATACTCCTGTAGCCATTATTCAGCATGGCACTACGAAAAACGAGCGCTTTGTGCTTGGCGATGTAAAATCTATTGAAGAAAAATCGCAAAAAGCCGGATTGGATAATCCTGCGATTATAGTAGTTGGTGAGGTAGTGAGTCTACATCCCGACTTAGTAGCTGAAACGGTAGAAAAAATAAGAAAGCAGTAAAAAAGCCCTTATTCCGATGCTAAAACTTGCTTAAAATATTTTACCGCTTCGCTTTTGAGCATCATTTCTTGTTCGGCAAGCGTGAGTGCCGGAAGTTCAAGTACCTTTTTCCAATGAGGCCAGCCATCAAAATCTTTTTTTTCAAACTCATAATAACCCAGTTGAGACAACAATACACAAGTGCCTATGTGCATTAAGTCTTGTTTTTGTTCTTTGGAAAAAACTTTTGGGCCTTGCCCTAGCTCTTGAACACCAATCAAAAACAAAACCGCATTCAAGTCGGGCTTTCTATTGAGCAAAGGAAATAAGCTTTGGCGCAATTCTTGCCAATCGTCTTCGCTATATTCGATGGGAAGTTTATTCATCGGCTTTTTTCTTGTAATCGCCTTTTCTGATAGAGCGAATCATGTTGTTCCATGCAAACGGATTAAATATTTGAAAGCCACCACTCCCTACTGGCGCACCCGGGAGCAGTATTTGGTTTCGGAGCGAGTACTTTTGGTTTTCACTGCTGCTCATGGTCGAGTTAATAATCATGTGTTGGAGCAATAATTGGTCTACATTATTGTACATATTGTTATACATTCCTCTGTCGGGCAATTGAAGTGCTAAAAATGCCTTCTTGAACACCTCTTCAGTGGGATAAGGAAATATTTCCACTATGGGATAAAAAGCAGTATCTTCCTGCATTTCAATAATAAGCGTGACACTTTGCTTTTCAGATTTTGGGACAATCAATGTCTTCTTTTTGTAGCCAACAGCTGAAATGGTTACCGAGTCGCCCACCAAGGTAGGCATAGAGAAAAAGCCGGCTTCATTAGTCACAGCACCGCGTCCTGCCTTTTTTATGCTGATCAATACTCCGGGAATGCCATATAAACTATCGCCCCCCACTACCAAGCCCGAAAACTGAACTACGTTTTTGGCACCTTGTCCATAGCTGTAGCCTGTAATCATGGCTGCTAAAAATAGTATTCTGTATATTGTCCTCATGTTTACTAAAAATATGGCTATTAGCTGTTTGGTACGAAAGTAAACCCCTTTTGGGTTTGATTATCCACAAAATCAAGTAACATACCTGTTAAATACAAAAAATGTTTTTTTTCGATTAATATTTTTAAACCTTCTTGCAAATATTCTACATCACTATCTTTCTTTTCGTCAAACCCTATCATAAACGATGTTCCACTGCAACCACTTCCTCTTACTCCTATCCTCAAACCCATGTCGGGTGTGATTCCTTTGGTTTGTGATATTATCTTTATTTGTTCCAAAGCGTTGGGCGATATTTTTATAGGTAAAAGCATTTAGAAACGTAATAAATAATAATGTCCTTATGTAAATATTAAAAAAGTGGTAATTTTACTCCCTAACACAATATATCGCTTTAAATTCTCTACATTTGGTGTTGAATATCAATGCTTTTTAGAGTAATAGGATATGTGAGTAAATTGGTATTAAGAAGAAAATTAGCTCACAAAATCACACAAAAATATAAATATTTGCAGCAGAAATAGACGAGGATGGAACAAGTTTTTGATTTATTAAAGATATTATTGCCGGCATCGCTGGTGCTTTACGCTGTTTTTTTGATAGTAAAATCATTTTTAAACAAAGAATATGAGAAAAAACAGCTTGAAATAAGGGCTGAAAACATCAAAATAGTCCTCCCCATCCGCCTACAGGCCTATGAAAGAATGTGTCTTTTTCTTGAAAGAATTTCTTTGAACAACCTTATAATCAGGGTAAACGACCCAAACTTTAATTCTCAGCAATTGCAACAACGCTTACTTTCAGAGATAAGAAACGAATATAACCACAATCTTTCCCAACAGGTGTATATGAGCAACGAGGCGTGGGGTATGGTGAAACGTGCGATGGAAGATATCGTATCAGTCATAAATACATCAGGAGAGCATGTAACACCCGACAGTAGAGGGATAGAATTAGCAAAAAAAATATTTGAAAATCACTTAAATAAAAATTTTGACGCTGTAAATCAAGCACTTGTATATATTAAGGAAGAAATAAGATTATCTTTTTAATCGAAAATAGTGTAAGTTTCAACGAAAATTTTGCATGTAATATTATAAGTCAATATATTTATAAAAAAATTCCGCTTTAAAAGCCCAACATGAGTAACGAACTTTTATTCTTTTCAACGTTTATTGTTTTTGTAGTTAGTGTTTTATTGCTTGATTTAGGCGTTTTCTCAAAAGAAAGTAAACCGGTTACTTTCAAAGTTGCGGCTATTTGGAGTGTTGTATGGATACTTTTTGCGCTGTCGTTCTACACATTCCTCTCTTTTTACGGTCATATAGTGCATGGAATTTATGATATGGACAAGTTATTGTCTGTAACATCAAACTATAACGAGCACCTCGATTTCAACGGAATGGAGTTCAACGAGGCCATTTCTGCTTATCGTTCAAATCAAGCTTTGGAGTTTATCACCGGTTATTTGGTGGAATATGCTTTATCGGTAGACAATATTTTTGTGATGATGCTCATTTTCGCCAGCTTTGGAGTACGCGAAAAATATTATAAGAAAGTTCTTTTTTGGGGAATATTAGGGGCTATCATTATGCGATTTGCCTTCATTTTTTCAGGTTCGGCCTTAATAAATCGCTTTGAATGGATACTATATGTATTTGGCGTATTATTGGTTTATACCGGAGCCAAAATGTTCTTTTCAAAAGAGGAAGATGAAAAAATCGACCCTGACAAGCATCCTGTAGTACGATTCAGCACAAAGTATTTTCCTGTCTTCCCTAAATATGTAAAAGATTTCTTCTTTATCGTTCGTAAAGGTAAAACAATGATTACACCTCTGTTTGTGGTGTTGTTGATAGTAGAGTTTACAGACTTGATATTCGCCATTGATTCAGTGCCCGCTGTGTTTGCTGTTACCAAAGACCCTTATATTGTGTTTTTCTCCAACATATTTGCTATTTTGGGCTTGCGCTCAATGTTCTTCTTTTTGGCTAATGTATTGCCTATGTTCCATTACCTGAAAACAGGTTTGGCCTTTTTGTTAGTGTTTATAGGAATAAAAATGTTGGCAAAAGATTTTTTACACGAAGTGGGATTTTCTACAGCACACTCATTGTATGTGATAGTAGGTATTCTTGGCTCAAGCATCATCTTTTCACTATTATTTCCACCCAAAGGTCATTTGGAAGAGTTAGAAGAAAGCGAAACAATAGAGGCGAATATTTAATTTCGCATCTAATTGTCAATAAAAATAATTTTACATTTTCGCTCCAAAAGCCTAATTTTGAAGAAAAATTGTTTCTAAACATATGCACATCAATAAAATAGTAGCGATTTCTGTGTTTGCTTTGATAGCAACAGCGTGTGGCAGCCAGTATAATAAATTTAAGAAAGACGTAAACGGTGGCAGCACTTATGTTTACGGAGAAATAGACGGACCTGCAAAACAACTTAAAAACACTTATCCATCGGCTCGTCCTGAAACGGTAGAAAAAGCCAATAAATTTCGTGCCTTGGTTGAGAAGGAGCTAGTGAGCGGATATGCTGCCAATTAAACTTAAGATATGCAACGACAGGAAGCTTACCTGGGCTTAGGCTCAAACCTAGGCGATAAAATTGAAAATATCCAAAAGGCCTGTGATTTGATTTCTTCGGAAATAGCACAAATCATAGGCTTTTCTTCGTTCTACCAAACAGAACCTTGGGGCAGCACCGACCAGCCCGAATATATAAACCGAGTGGTGAGAATTTTTACCGACCATGAGCCACTCTTTTTACTGAAAGAACTCCACAGAATAGAAGATAAACTGGGCAGAATACGTGATGAAAAGTGGGGGCCTCGCATCATAGATATTGACCTTCTTTATTACGGCAAATATGTAATCGATAGAGATGACCTTATCATCCCCCACCCTGAGCTCACTGAAAGAAACTTTGTTTTAGTGCCTCTAAGTGAAATTTCTCCCGATTATCTACATCCTGTATTTAAACTTACCAACAAAGAGTTGCTTGATTTTTGTACCGACAAATCAAAAGTGGTAAAATGCTAGATGCATTTTCAAAGTTCTTCACAGAACACAACCTTTTTGCCTCATCCCAAAAATATCTACTTGCCGTAAGCGGGGGAAAGGACTCCATGACTCTGCTCCATCTTTTTAAAGAGAGAAATCTTAATTTTTCCATTGCCCATTACAACTTTTGTTTACGGGGTTCTGAATCTGATGCAGATGAGCGGTTTGTGAAAAGGGAAGCCGCCAAATATGGCATAGAGGTGTTTTCAAAACGATTTGAAACCGCCCAATATGCTGAAGAAAAGGGAATATCGATCCAAATGGCTGCCCGCGAGCTCCGCTATGAATGGTTTGCGGTTCTTATGGCAGAATACAAATTTGATTTTCTCGCCACCGCCCACCACGCCAACGATTCGGTGGAAACCATACTGTTGAATATGGTGAGGGGTACGGGGCTAGCCGGGTTGCATGGAATAAAACCCATATCAGGAAATATCATCAGACCATTGATATACTCCACTACGGACGAAATTATAAAATTTGTTGAGGCAAACAACATTTCTTTCAGAGAAGACAGCTCAAATGCTTCTATTAAATATGCCAGAAATTTGCTACGTCATGAGGTAGTGCCTGTTTTAAAGCAATTAAACCCGCAAGTTGAAATCGCATTTAGCGAAATGGCTGAAAAAATGGCTTTAACTGAAGTGCTAGTATATGCGCAAGTGGAAAAAGCTGAAAAAGAACATGTTGTAGAGGTTAATGGCATTGTAAAGTTGGACAAAGCATATTTTGTAAATCAAGAAATTATTTTTTTTACTTTTTTGACAAAATATGGATTTTCTTGGCATCAGTTTAAAGAAATACATTCTCAATGCAAGAGTGATAAGAATAGCATCGGAAACGAATTTCGAACCCGCACACATATTCTTTATATTGACAGAAAGGACATCTTAATTACTAAAAATGAAGAAGGAGTCGTTTTCCAAATAGAGATAGAATTAAACATAAATTGGGTGCAAACGCCCTTTTGTGAGTTAGAAATTGATATCAAACCCAATGAAGGGATTTTATCATTACAAAAAAAGAAAGAAATAGCAGAATTGGACTTCGACAAGCTGAAATTTCCGCTCATAATCAGGAATTGGCAGCCTGGTGACAGCTTTATTCCATTTGGCATGAAGGGCAGCAAAAAAATAAGCGATTATTTGATTGATAATAAAGTATCGCTTGCAGAAAAGAAAAAAACACTTGTATTACTAAGCGGAAATGAAATTGTGTGGCTGGTAGGCCACACAATTAGTAATAAATATAAAATAGCACCGGAAACAAAAAAAATAATGGTAGTAACTCAAAAAGAAAAGAGGCTCTGACGGGCCTCTTTTCTTTTATTTATCTTTTGCCAATCACAGTGAAATCTCTTTTGGGTGAGCCTGTATAGATTTGGCGAGGACGTCCAATAGGTTCTTTGTTCATTCGTAGCTCTTTCCACTGAGCTATCCAGCCCGGAAGACGACCAAGGGCAAACATCACCGTGAACATATTCACAGGTATGCCAAGTGCACGATAAATAATACCGGAATAGAAATCTACGTTTGGATACAGTTTTCTGTCTACAAAATACTGGTCGTTCAGTGCTGCTTCTTCCAAACCTTTGGCTATGTCAAGAACAGGGTCGTTTACACCCAGTTTGTTCAATATTTGATCGCAAGCTACTTTTATGATTTTGGCACGAGGGTCAAAGTTTTTGTACACTCTGTGACCAAAACCCATCAAACGAACGGTTTTCTTTTTTACTTTCTCTATATAATCTTGGGTGGAAACGCCCGAAGCGCGAATCTCTTCCAACATTTCAATCACCTCTTGGTTGGCTCCACCATGAAGCGGGCCCCAAAGTGCATTGATACCGGCTGATACTGAACCATACAAACTGGCTTGTGATGAGCCTACAATTCTCACCGTAGAAGTAGAACAGTTTTGCTCATGATCAGCATGGAGAATCAAGAGTTTGTTCAATGCATCGCTCACCGCAGGATCTACCATATATGGCTCTGAAGGTTGAGCAAACATCATGTGCAAAAAGTTTGAACAGTAGTCTAGGCTATTTTTAGGGTAATTGTAAGGTAATCCTTTTGATTTTCTGTAGCTCCAAGCCACCATTGTAGGCATTTTTGCTAACAGACGTACAATATGTAGCTCCATTTCTTCTTCCGAAAGATTTGGATTTAAAGCTTCAGGATAAAATGCAGTGAGTGAGCATACCAAAGAAGAAAGTACGCCCATAGGGTGAGCGTAAGAAGGAAAACCATCAAGAATGATTTTCATATCTTCATGCACTAGCGAGCGCCTGTTAATGCGTGCAGTAAAGTCTTCCAGCTCTGTTTTGCTTGGCAAATTGCCATAAATAAGCAAATAGGCCACTTCAAGAAAAGAAGATGTTTCAGCCAGTTGTTCTATAGGGTAGCCTCTGTAGCGCAAAATCCCCGTTTCTCCATCCAAGAAGGTAATTTCGCTTTTGGTAGCTCCTGTGTTTTTGTAGCCAATATCGAGAGTGATATAGCCTGTATCATCTCTCAATTTAGAAATGTCGATGGCTTTTTCGTTTTCCGAGCCCTTTACCACTGGCAATTTGTAGCTCTTTCCTTCTAAAATGAGCTCTGCTGACTGTTCTGACATAATTATATATTATTCTGAATGGTTTGATTTATAGGTGATTGATGCGAAATTTAGCTAAAAAAAACATCAATTAGCAAACATCTACACTATGCAGTGCCAAAAATATGTTATTTTTTGAATTCATAATGATTTTTAGGCATTTGTACGGCAAAATATGTATTTAATTTTGCTAGACATACACAATATTCTCTTTAAAAATTAATTATTACCTTTTTACCATAAAATGATATTTGCTTATTAATTTGTGGACAGGTTGAATACAGTAGGTATTTGTATGGCAAGATTTTTACAAACTATATTTTTTATACTTTTTTTATTGACAAATGCTGTTGCCATCACCGACATCAATATATACACCGATTCACTCAAATTTGAAAAACAAGATAGCAATAAAGTAAATCGACTCAACAATATAGCTCGTTACTACTACGAGTTTGACCTCGACAAAAGCCTGGATTATGTAAATCAAGCCTATCTATTGTCTAAAAATTTAGAATACAAAAAAGGGCAAGCCAGAGCTCTTGATTTGAAATCAAATATTTTTGAGGAAATAGGAGAGTTTAACAAGGCACTTGAGTTCAAATTTCAGGCAATAGATATTTATAAGAAGCTTAATTATAAAAAAGGTTTATGCCGTGCCTTGAATAATCTGGGTGTAGTATTTTTTAACCACGGAAACTATGCCAAAGCCATAGAAAGCTATACCGAAGCCTATGAAATGGCTAAAAAATATGATTACGTAGACATGAAGGCCACCTGTCTATTAAACATTGGCGAAGCATATTTGATGCAAAATAAGCTTAATCAAGCAATGGATTATGAAGAAAAATCGCTGAAAATAAGTCTGGAAAATAACTATGTAGCCGAAACTGGCTTTGCCAAAGGCATCATGGGGCAAGTATATCTCAAAAAAGGACTCTATATATTGGCTGGTAAAGAGATAAAAGAAGCTATGAATTATTTCTTTATGAGCAATGAGAACTCTGCCATAGCCGAATATAATATTCAAATGGCCAGAGTTCACGTGGGCTTAGATAACTTGGATAGTGCTATCTCTTGTCTCAAGCAAAGCATTTTGATTTCTGATTTATTGAATGCCAAAATGTGGAAGTTGAAGGCGTACAAAGAGCTTGCTGATGTGTATGCGAAGAAAAACAATATTGAAAGCGCATATAAATATCAAAAGTTAGTAAACCAGCTCAATGACACTATATATAATGAAGCTAACGCCAGAAAAGCAGCCCAAATGCAAATTATATATGAGACAGAAAAAAAGGAAACCCAAATAAAGCTGCTCACCAAAGAAAATGAGGCAAGAGAAGTGGAACTTTCAGCCCAGAAAAAGCTTTCCATAGTATTCACGTTTGCTATCGTAACCATTTCTTTTTTGGCATTTGGCTTGCTCTATATTAATAGAAAAAAGGCCAAAATTAACGCCCAACTTACTTTGACCAATCAAGAAATATCGGCACAAAAAGATGAATTGAATTTGCTAAACCATGAAATAAACACCATAAATGAGCAATTGGAAAAGTCATTGGCACTATTGGAGATAGAAAAAGGAAAGTCTGATGTGCTTTTGCTGAATATATTGCCCGAGGCCATTGCCGGAGAGCTGAAAGCCAAAGGCAAAGTACAGCCCAAGTTTTATGGCGATGCAAGTATATTGTTTGCCGACTTTGTGAATTTCACGGAATTTGCACTGAAAAACTCTCCTACATCGATTGTGGAACAACTCGATGATTTTTTTAACAAGTTTGACGATATATGTGAAAAGCACAATCTTGAAAAAATAAAAACCATAGGTGATTGCTACATGGCAGCAGGCGGAGTGCCGTTGCCCAATCCCAATCATGCAGTGGCTGCGGCTTTGGCAGCCATGGAAATGCTTGCCTATGTGCAATCTAAAGGCTGGAAGATACGTATAGGTATCCATTCAGGGCCAATTGTAGCAGGAGTCATTGGAAAAAAGAAATTTGCTTACGACATTTGGGGCGATTCGGTGAACATAGCTTCTCGTATAGAAACTGCCGGGGCTACGAACCAAATAAATATATCGCAACCTATTTACGAATCGATATCACATGCCTTCCATTGCAGTTACAGAGGCAAGATTACCACAAAAAACCGTGGCGATATCGATATGTACTTCATAGAATCAAAAATCGACTAGTTACACAATCAACAATATTATTCTTTAAAAAAACTATGCAAAATCTGGGATTAAAGCCTAAGAATGCTTCTTTGGCGTATTTGGGTATCAGCAAGTATGATACCGTTTTTTGGAATTTGACTCCTGCCCAACTCATAGAAGAATCTATAAGAAAAGGCGAAGGCTATCTGGCAGACACGGGAGCTTTAATGGTAGACACAGGAGAGTTTACAGGGCGTGCACCCAAGGATAAATTCTTTGTGAAAGATGCTACTACTGAAAATACCATTTGGTGGGGCGATATTAATCAACCCATAGAAAAAGAGGTATTTGACTCGCTATTGAGCAAAATGGCAAAATATGTAGAAGACAAACAACTCTATGCCCGCGACCTCTATGCCTGTGCCGAACCCGAGTTTCAGATAAAGCTAAGGGTGATTACAAGTACTTCGTTTCACAATCTTTTTTCAAACAACATGTTCATAAGGCCAAAACCCAGCGAATTTGTCGGTTTTGAGCCTGAATTCACCGTTTTTTGTTTGCCTGAGTTTATGGCAAATCCGGCTGTGGACAAAACAAGAAGTAAAAACTTCGCCATCATCAATCTCACAAAAAAAATTGTAATCATAGGCGGTACGGGTTACACGGGAGAGATAAAAAAAGGCATTTTCACCATTTTGAACTATCTGTTGCCTCTACACAAAAACACTCTCTCTATGCACTGTTCTGCCAATGTGGGCGAGCATGGCGATACAGCGGTGTTTTTTGGATTGTCGGGTACAGGCAAAACCACACTTTCTGCTGACCCAAACAGACAGTTGGTTGGCGATGACGAACACGGCTGGAGCGACCATGGAGTATTTAACTTTGAAGGTGGTTGCTACGCAAAAGTAATTAATTTATCTAAGGAAAATGAGCCTGAGATATTTGAAGCTATTAAGTTTGGTGCATTGCTGGAAAACACCCGCTTTTTCCCCGACACTCGTACTGTAGATTACAAAGACGTGAGTGTGACACAAAACACAAGAGTTTCATATCCGATAGAACACATCCCGAATGCGCTTATTCCATCGGTAGGAGGTATCCCCAAAAACATATTTTTCTTGACAGCCGATGCCTTTGGCGTGTTGCCTCCCATAGCGAAGCTTACCCCGGGGCAGGCCATGTTTCATTTTATTTCAGGCTATACATCAAAAGTAGCAGGCACAGAAATGGGCGTGACCGAACCGCAAATGGTATTTTCCGCCTGCTTTGGTGCGCCATTTTTACCGCTGCATCCCACAAAGTATGCAGAGCTTTTGGGTGAAAAAATGCAAAAATACAATGTAAATATTTGGCTCATCAACACAGGCTGGACGGGCGGGCCTTATGGAATAGGTACCAGAATGAAGCTATCGTATACACGGGCCATGATTACAGCCGCTATGGAAAGCAAACTCGATAGTGTGGTATATTCAGCTCATCCGATATTTGGAATATTAGTACCCGGAAGCTGCCCTGGAGTACCTTATCAAATACTCAACCCAAGGGCTACATGGGCCGACAAAAATGCCTATGACGAAAAAGCTTTGTTTTTGGCCAAAGCCTTCCAAAACAATTTCAAAACATTTGAAAGCTCAGCCACACCTGAAATAATAGAAGGAGGGCCAAGGATCTAAAAGTACTATTATCAAAATATTTCAGTAATTTTTTCACAAATAGAGCAACACAGTTTGTATTGCTCTATTTGTTTTACTACTAAGTTCATTCTCAGGTTTTACTGCCCTTTAAATGAAGATGGATATTTCACTGATTTGTTTAAACCTAAACAAGAAGTTTATTGAATTTGCGGGTTCAAAAAACAGCCTTCACATTTTTGAATGAGAAAATTATCATGAGTTGGTAGCAGACAAGTTTTCAATTGGAGGCAAAGAGAAAAAAGAGGGTAAATTTTCTTTGAAAACTTTTCAATATAAAGAACGGGCTATGTTGTATGCTTTTTCAGATGGCATCTATCATCAAATAGGCGGCCCTAAAGGGAGCAAGCTGCAAAAGTCGAATTTTATAGACTTTTTAAAATCAATACAAGAAACAAGTGTTGATGAACAAGAAAGGCTTCTTCATATCCACCACAATGCCTGGAAAGGTAAGACTGAGCAAACGGATGACATCATTGTAGTGGGCATACAAGTATGACAGAAGGGAGTAAACTCCATTTACACAGCCTCTAAGGTGATTTAAAATGAATAGGTATTATCATTCGCTGACGCACAAATTTGCCTTTTTGTCGGGCCGGTATCCATTTGGGAGATGATTTAATGAGGCGAAGCACCTCATTGTTGCACGTCTCTTCTATACCTCTTTGCACTTTTACATCTGCCAAACTGCCATCGTTGTTTACTATCATGTGTATGTAAACAATGCCATCAACTTTATTTTTCTTTGCATAATCGGGATACTGGATATTTTCGCCTATAAACCTGCCAAATGCAGCAGGACCACCGGGAAATTCAGCAGGGATTTCCACTTTCATAAAAATTTCTTCAGAGTATAAATTGGTTCCAGTAGTGTCGCTTGACACGCTTTTTAAGGTTTCCTCTTTTTTATCCCCATTTTCCCCAATTTGTTCAGTTTGGTCATCGGTGCTTACTTTACTATCTGTTTTGGCTTTTTCTATAGGTTGGGGCTTAGCCACTTCCTCCTTCACTACAGGTGGGGCATCGATATTTTGGTTTTGCACCGGTGCTTTACCCGGTTTTTTCTTTTGTTCTATTCGGGGAATTTTTACTTCTTCCAATGAGAAATCGGTGGTTTTGTAATCTACCATTTGATAGTAGGCTACAGGCTCAGGCAAGTGTTGCAATGCCCAAAACATTGCCAAACACAAGGCTGCAAATATCAAATTGGCAGCTATAACTGCTTTTAGAAGGTTTTTTCTGTAATTCTTTCGTAGTTGAAAGCCACCATAGATTTTATTACGGCCCGAGTAAATGACTTCGGTGAGGTATGCTTCGCTATCTGGCAAATAAATCTTCAAAAGAATGTATGCTTGGGTATATATCTAAACGAAGGGCAAAAATAAAAATTATTCTATGGTTAACACAACCAAATCCAAAGCAAACAAAACGATACTTATAAATTAATTTTAATATTATAAATCATTTTTATATATTAAAGGTTAGAATATCATTGCATCAGAGATATCAGTTCAAACCTATCTACTAATCCGTGATAATGCCTTAGCATATTCCCATGTTCTGTTAAGGCACATAATTTTTTGAATTAACCTTTCTACTACTCATCTTTTCGCTATCATATTTGTGATAGTTGCGTAAATTTACCCAACTATTGCTTTCCTGCCGCTGTTAATGAAGTCTTTATTTAGCCTATCAGGTGTATTTTTTAGTCTCCTATTGTTTGGGCAAGAAGACATTGTTTTCCGCAGATTGTCTATGGATGGACTCACCTCACCTACTGTAAACAGTATATTCAAAGACAAAGAAGGATATTTGTGGATGGGTACACCCGAAGGGCTCAATCGTTTTGACGGCTACAAATACTCCAATTACTTGCAAGGAGGCGCAGACAGCAGCCTAAGCAACAACCACATTACCGATATAGAAGAAGACAGCCTTGGGCGGATGTGGATAGCCACACGAAACGGCCTTAATTTATACGACCGCAGCACTCAAACCTTTAAGAGATTCTTTTTTGACGACTTAGAAGCCAATAACATTGAAGCACTTTACCTCGATCACAAAAAACGTTTGTGGATAGGAACTTGGCATGGTTTATACCTATTGCACAGCATAAACTTGCAATTTGAAAATTTCAATACCAAAAGCGGATTTGGCACCTACAAAGTGGGGAAACTGCTCATGGATACGCAAGGGTTACTTTGGATAGGAACTTTGTTTGACGGACTTTTCTTATATGATGAGAAAAAAAATATTTTTAGAAATTTCAATGCAAATGGGGGTAATTCAGGCAAGTTATCGAGCAACAACATTACTTTTTTGTATGAAGACAGCAAAAAACAAATATGGATAGGTACTTACGACAAAGGGCTGAACAGATATGATGCTTCTGCAAATACATTTTGGCAATATCAAAAGACAGAAGCCACAAACTCTATTGCATCAAACCACGTGATGACAATATTTGAAAGCACTTCAAATCAACTGATAGTGGGCGGAATGCACGGAGGCATGAGCATGTTCAATGCCAAATCTGATGATTTTTACAGATACGACACCGATGGAAAACTGAAAAAGCTAGGCAACAAGGCTACTATTTTATGTCATTATAAATCTAAACAAGACGAAGTGTTCATTTCTACATCTGAGGGAGGGGTGAAAATACTAGACGATATGCCCTACGGGTTAATACACCTTCGAAATGAAGAGACAACGGCAAATTCACTGTCTATCAATGCAGTGACTGATATTTTATATATTAAAAACCATTTATGGATCGCTACCGATGGCGGTGGGCTTAATGATTATAATATTAAAAGTAAAGCATTCACACGCTGGAACGAAAACGAAAATCATTTACATAAATTTAAAGACAACACCATTAATGAAATAAGCCAATATGGAGAAAACACGCTGTGGCTTGCCACATTGAAAAACGGATCTGTTTTATACCATATTAGTGAGAATAGATTTGACTACAGTCTGAAACAATACAAAGAGCTTCAAAACTGTAAAAAAATATTTTATGATGGAAAAAGCACTTGGATAGCCACGGAAACCGCCATTTATCAAATAGAGAATTTGAATAAGCCTCCTGTAAAATTTTCTAAAAACACCACCGGAGACAGCCCTTTGCGTCAAATTTTAGGATTTTGTACCGATAGCAATGGCACACTTTGGGC
>ERZ1066116.175-NODE-175-length-31367-cov-15.946474_pt1 | contig 31367 bp, 25 predicted proteins | sample MGYA00382763_ERZ1066116 | MGnify/ENA primary metagenome ERZ1066116 (study PRJEB33369, sample SAMEA5778346) | biofilm metagenome | biome: Industrial cooling water; feature: Water cooling tower basin; material: Biofilm | place: United Arab Emirates | collected...
GTACTTTTCATAGAATATAAGTAGGGACTATCAAACGTTTTGATAACCCCTACTCCTAATTCATTGATATACTCCAACTTACAGGCTTTTTACCAATATATCTAAATTTATACTTTTAGAGGTAATTTCTTAGTATAAATTTTCCTTCCACTACGCCAAATAATCAAACAACACGGGGTTGTCTCTCAGCGGAATGTGGTCAAATCCGTTTTTGGTCATGTTTGAGATGAGGGCATTTCTGTCGGTGGCGTTTTTGTATTCTACACCAATCAAAGCTGCGCCATATTCCTTGTTGGTCTTTTTGAGGTATTCAAAGCGCACAATGTCATCGTTTGGTCCAAGGACATCGTCAAGAAACGAGCGCAGTGCACCCGGACGTTGAGGAAAATTGACAATAAAATATTCTTTTAAGCCTTCATACAAGAGAGAACGCTCTTTAATTTCTTGCATACGGTCTATGTCGTTGTTGCTGCCGCTCACTACACACACCACATTTTTTCCTTTGATTTTATCTCTGTAAAAATCAAGCGCTGCTATCGCCAACGAACCTGCCGGCTCTACCACAATGGCATCGGTGTTGTAAAGTTGCAAAATGGTTGTACAAGCCTTGCCTTCGGGCACCAGCACTACATCGTCAAGCACTTTTTTACATATTTCCAATGTGGTTTCGCCCACACGTTTCACTGCAGCACCATCTACAAACTTGTCTATTTTATCAAGCGTCACTACTTTTCCTTGTGCCAATGATTGTTTCATGGCAGGCGCACCCAGCGGCTCTATGCCTATTATTTTCGTTTGTGGCGATACTTGTTTGAAATACGAACCTACACCTGAACCCAATCCGCCTCCGCCTATCGGCACGAACAAATAGTCAATTGGCACATTTACATCTTCCAAAATCTCTTTACCCACTGTGCCTTGTCCGGCTATGGTGTCTAGGTTGTCAAACGGGTGTATAAACACCTTGCCCGTTTCGTTACAAAAAGTAGTGGCTTTGGCATAGGAATCGTCAAAAGTGTCGCCATCGAGAATCACCTCTACCCACTCTTTACCATGCATTTTAACCTGATTTACTTTTTGTTTGGGTGTGGTAATGGGCATAAAAACGTGTCCCTGAATGTGTAGCACACGGCAAGCCAAGGCAAAACCCTGTGCATGGTTTCCGGCACTGGCACACACCAATCCGTTTTTGGTTTCTTCTTTGCTTCTGGCTACGATGTTGTTATAAGCACCCCTGATTTTGTAAGAGCGTACTACTTGCAAATCCTCCCTTTTTAAAAAAATATTCGCCTCAAAGTTTTCCGAAAGGTTTTGGTTCTTTTCTGTGGGCGTGCGTTTTACTATGTCTTTTAATCGCTCGTATGCTTGATTGATTTTTTCCGTTGCTACTATCATCGTTGCCTGTTTGGGTGCAAAAGTAATAGTTAGGTGTCAAACATAGTGCTTCAAATTTCAGAAATGCCTTTATTTTTGTAATTTTTAATGTATTCTCTGGGGCTGGCTTTGTACACTTCCAAAAATTTGCGGTTGAAATACGATATATTTCTAAACCCACTGTCGTAGCATGCTTCGGCTATGCCTATTTCTTTTTCTATCAACAAATGCAATGCATGACCCAAACGCACTTCATTTACAAAATCTGAAAAATTTTTAAGTGTTCGTTTTTTAAAATATTGGCAAAAGGCAGATTTGCTCATGTGCACGAGCGATGCGGCCTTCTCTACCGATACTTGGTCTTTGAAATTTGAAATGATATAGTTGTACACTTTGTTCAGCCTATCGCTTTCAGCCGGATTGGCGGTGTAACCGGTGTTTGTAAAAAGGGAATATTCATAGCTGGTGCCAAGCAGGTGGAGCAATTGCAAGAACAGAAGAGTTCGATCAAACTGCTTGGCAAGCCACAGTTGTTCTATGATTTTTGCAGCTTTTTGCGTAACCTCTCCCGAAAAATGAATACCTGAACGTGAATTTTGAAAAAGTTTGGCTACTACTCCATTGTCTATTTTCTCCAGAAACTCATTTCCCAAACACTCTTCTCTGAACTGAATGTAGACACACTCAGCCATGATGCCTGATTTGGCAAAATGGTCTGAGCTTTCCCAATGATGAGGAATATTGGGTCCTAAAAGTACCAAATCGTTTTTTGAGTATTCATAAATAGTATCGCCTATGTAGCCTTTGCCATTGCCTTCGGTCATAAACTTTATTTCCAATTCTCTATGATAATGCCTTGGTGTGGTAAAATGGCTCACCCTATGGCGTTTGATGATAAAAACTTCATCATCAGGAATTAGCAGCTGTTCGAGGTAGGCACGCATAGGGTGATAAGGTAAGTAAATAAATTAATATCCTACTTTTTAGAAATTGATATCTTTTTAACTTTACTGGGAAAGTAGATTAAATAGACTTTAATATCAAAAAATACTAACCAAAATGAATTTTAAATTATCCATCTCGATTCTATTTATTGCTTTTTGCATTTTTACATCATGCGAAAAAAAGAATGAAGAACCCAAACCGGCTTCAAACACACAGCCAAATACTGAAAATAATAATACTCTTACCCCGCAAGAAGCAAAATCATTTTTATCTTCTGAATTAACAAAAATAGAAACGCAAATTAATGCTTATACATCTGCATATACTGAAGCAAACAAATCTTTTCAGGCATTGAAACAACATAGAATTACTACCACAACAGCCACCAGTGGTATCTCATATTTCTATGTACCTTACAGTTTAACATTTGGCATACCATTTAGTGTACCTAGTGCCAAATTAGATATGGATGATATGCTATTTACAAGGAAAAATAATTTTGAGTTGAACAACGACAATTTTATATCTCAAGATTTTGAAAATTCAAAGGGTGAATGGTTTTTATCTATGTTTACAACCACAAATTCAAGCACAATAAATTCTCTTCCAAGCAGCCTATATTCATATTGCCAAAAAGCGGGCAGTTCAGATTATATCTACAAATATCTTGCTTTTAAAAAGAATAAAAACTCCGATAAACTTATTATTTCTTTTCCATCAAATAAATATAATGTTTCAAGTTCATTGTGCAATGTAGATTCTGTTGATAATGACTTGGTCTATACTGTTGAAAATTTAAGCCTAAGCCCAATAATTCAAACATATGTTTGCATAAATGATATAAAAAGTTTTACAGGAACTTCAAATGGAATCTCAAAGTTATCTTCATCCATAACTAAAGGCGGAAATGAAATTTGCAAAATTGATATTAACAACTCTTCATTTAAAACATCATTTACTAGTAGTTTTAGTGGTTATGTTAATACTTATTTGTACTCAAGTACAGGAAATAATCTAAGTACAAAGCATGTTGGATTAGAATATAATGGAACACATATTTTGTTTGATTTTTATAAAGATTATATCTCAGATAATAATTCATGCTATATAGGTGGTTCAAATGCCTATGGCGATTATTTAGAAAAAGATGAATCTGAACTTTCTTTTGGAGAAATAACCATAAAAGGTAGTGCCGACTATAAAAAAGCAAAAAAATATTTAGACTCTTTGAGTATAAACAGCAATAGTGAATCTGCAAAAATTGAAGAATTTATTAATACCATAGCAAAATATGAGATTTATAATAAACAGGGTATAAAATTGGGTAATTTTAAAGCTCGGCTTAAATCTATAGGTGGTTATTCTACCGAATACTATATCATAAATCCGATGATTGTTCATTTGGATGGTACTATTGAAGAAGCTAGAAAGTACATAACTACTTTTTATGCTCCTGTTAGCTTTTACAGACTACAGGAAATGGTAAGGTTGAAACAATAATAATGGTTGATTTAAAGAAAAAATCCACAAAGTTCTTTTTTTAAATTTAGATTCGGTTTGTAGTGGCTTATCTTTGAAATTACCTACTACACTTTTAATATTTTTAAGATTGAGTATAGTATTGCATAAAAATTTAACCCTACACTATAATCAATCCAAAACACAATTTTGAAAGGCTTTTTTGTTTAAAAAAAAGAATAGTTTGTATTTTTGGATGAAATTATACATACTATACTACTTTGAAAAATTATTTTATTGCCTTAAACATATCATTTCTTCTTGTTTCTTGTTCGCAATCGCCAGAAAAAGCCACCTTTCAGACAGAAGCACCCGATGAATATCGGTTTACAAAAAAAATACTCACCACAAATGTGATAGACCCTATCGATATGTGTATAGACGATGAGGGCAATATATATTATACCGAAAGAAAAGGCTACATTAAAAAATACAATCCCAAGACAAAAAAAGTCAATCTCATGGCACATTTTACCTGCGATTCCGGCTCATGGGATGGTGGGATGAAAGGAATATTGCTCGATCCCAATTTTAATACCAATAGGGAATTGTATATATACTATGTACCTGTACCTGACAAAGGAATCCAGCGAATTTCTAAGCTTAGGGTAAGCGGTGACATTATTGATAAATCAAGTGAGAAAATAATAATAGAATTTTTTGGTGAACGCCAGCGCCACATGGGTGGCTCTATGGCATTTGACAGCAAAGGTAATTTGTATTTTTCTTCGGGCGACAACACCAATCCTGAAGAAAATCCGTATTCACCACACGACAATAGGCCGGGTAAAATCGAATCTGATGCCATGCGGAGCTCGGGTAATACCAATGATTTAAGAGGAAAAATTTCTAGAATAAAGCCTTTGCCATATGGGGGCTATGCCATTCCGGATGGAAACCTTTTTGAGCAAAATGAACCACTGACCAGACCTGAGATATATGTGATGGGTTGCAGAAATGCCTTTAAAATTCATGTAGACAAACAAAACGATGTATTGTATTGGGGCGATGTAGGTCCTGATGCCGGTGGTGATGGTGAGCCGGGTCCTAAAGGCTATGACGAATTTAATAGAACCACAAAACCCGGAAATTTTGGTTGGCCCTATTTTGTGGGAAATAATAAGGCATATAAAAAAAGAGATTTTGCTACTAACACTCTGGGTGGGCTCTTTGATACTTTAAAACCCGAAAACATATCACCAAACAATACGGGAAAAAGAATTTTGCCTCCTGCACAACCGGCTTGGGTATGGTATCCTTATGATGAATCGAAAGAATTTCCTATGCTTGGCTCAGGTGGGCGCACAGCACTGTCAGGCCCGGTTTATCATTACAGATACGCCAATAAAAATCCAAATGCACTGCCCAAATATTTCGATAAAAAACTATTTGTGATGGAGTGGATGCGCAATTGGATAATGAGCATTGACCCAAAAACAAATAAAATTGAACCGTTTATGCCTACTACTTTTTTTAATAAGCCTATGGATATAGAGTTTGGCCCCGATGGCTGCATGTACATGCTTGAATATGGCTCAAACTGGGTAGACAATAGCGATGCCAGATTGGTGAAAGTAGAATATTTATCTGGAAACAGAGCCCCCATTGCAGAAATTGCGGCCGATAAAACCACCGGAGCTGTGCCGCTTACAGTAAAATTCAGCTCAAAAGGCTCAAAGGACTACGATAAAAATTCTACTCTGGGCTTTGAATGGAACTTTACATCAAAACTTACTCAATCAACCGATTCTATGCCGACTTTTACCTTTACTACTCCGGGTGTATATTCGGTGAGGCTCAATGTATATGACGAAAAGGGAGCACATGATTTTAAGGATATAGTGATAAAGGCGGGAAACACCATGCCTGAAATCAGCATCAACGGAATTGAAAACAACCAGTTTTATTTTAAAAACCAGCTTTCATACCAAGTACAGCTAAGCGACAAGGAAGACAAAATCGTAAACCTCGATAAGGTCTTTATCAAACTGATTAAAGACCCGGATGGGATGAAAGCTGCCGATACCAACCCGTACGATACAGTTGCAGTAGGCCAAAAACTAATTTCTAAAAGCGATTGCAAAGGCTGCCACGCACTCAATAAAGCTTCTACAGGGCCTTCGTTTCTACAAATTGCCGACAAATACACATCAAACGAAAACATGGTTTTGCCTTTGGCCAATAAAATAATCAATGGTGGCGGTGGTGTGTGGGGGAAAAACCACATGAGCGCACACCCACAAATAAAACAAGGCGATGCAGAAGCCATGGTTCGTTATATACTTTCTTTAAACAATGCCACTAATAATGATAATTTGCCATTAAAAGGAAATTTTTTTCCTGAAGCAAATTTTTCTAAAAGTGGCACATACAAGCTTTGGGCAAAGTATACAGACAATGGCGCACCGGGGGTAAGTCCGCTTACTGCTCAAAAAATGACAATTTTGAAAAGCCCATATATAAAAGCTACACAATATGCCAGTGTTAGAGACCATTTTGAAATCAATGACTTGGTCTTTTTGGCTTTTGGCACTTCTTATATCCACTTCAAAAACATTAATTTCAGCGGAGTAAAAAGCTTGGATATTGCTTACTTTTATTGGTCATTTCCTGAGCAATCGACCATAGAACTAAGACTAGACTCGCCAAAGGGGGAAAAAGTGGGAGAGGCAACAATAACAAAAGGAAATGGCCCAAACACTTTAAATAACATAAATATGGCCATAAAACCCGTAAAAGGAACACATGATGTATATTTTTGTTATAATCTTTATCCCAAAACCTATGCATCCGTTGGTGTGAAAGCATTTGTATTCAAAAACCAATAGCTGAACCCTGTAAACCAATTTTAAAATGCTTTCATTCTTAAAAATATCGGGAATTATTATAGCCCTTTTGGTCGTTGCAGGCTTCATTTTTTATCAAATTTTCCTAAAAAAACAAATGGGCCGATTGCCCACAGGAGCCCGATTGGAGCGCATAGAAAAATCGTCCAACTACAAAAACGGCAAGTTTCAAAATCAATCGAAAACCACCACCCTAGCCGAAGGATATAGCTATTGGGGCATTTTGAAATTGTATTTAAACAAACCCAAAACAGAACCCGATACCAAACTGCCTTTTGTTAAGACCGATCTTAATGCCATTAACGACAGCCAGCCTGTGCTGGTGTGGTTTGGACATTCATCTTATTTTATCAAGATAAAAGGAAAAAATATTTTGGTAGACCCTGTGTTTAGCGGACATGCTTCTCCTTTTTCATTTTCTGTAAAAAGCTACGATGGCGCTAATGAGTATAAAGTAAACGATTTCCCCGATTTAGATGCTGTAATTATCAGCCATGACCACTACGACCACCTTGACTACGAAACAATATTGCAGCTGATACCCAAAACCAAAAAATTTTACACATCGCTGGGAGTGGGCGAGCATTTGGAATATTGGGGAGTGAACTCAAATGATATTGCAGAGCTTGACTGGTGGGAAAATACTACTCTTTTTGATGGCATTTCCTTGACAGCAGCACCTGCAAGGCATTTTTCAGGTAGAGGATTTGTTACCGAAAAATCACTTTGGTCTTCTTTCATACTAAGTGTTGATGGTAAAAACTACTATCTGGGTGGCGATTCGGGCTATGACAACCACTTTAAAGCCATAGGCGAAAAGTATGGACCATTTGAATTGGCTATTTTAGAATGTGGACAATACAACGAACATTGGCGATACATCCACATGCTTCCCCAAGAGGTGGCTATAGCGGCCAACGAACTCAAAGCCAAAAGTGTGCTTCCTGTCCATTGGAGCAAGTTTACCCTTTCTGTTCACCCATGGAACGAGCCGATAGAACGACTAAATTTGGCAGCCAAAGAAAATGGCATAACATTAATTACACCGCAGATAGGTCAAAAAGTAGTAGTAGGAAAAGATTTTTATAGAGAGAAATGGTGGTGAGGCAATGCTGCTGAATTATTGGAAACATTCAGAGCAAATGAGAAACCCATTTTAATATTAATTGATAGCGTATTTTTTACATCTCCAAAAGGACATTTTTAAACAACGGCCAACCTCATCTACTCGCTTTTCAATTTCCAAACACACAAACTTTGCATAGGAAATAGTACATTTTAAAGAGTTTACTATCTTGAAGTAATATTGTGCAACAATTTTACTCAACACTACGTAGTTTACAAAAACCAATAGCCCTAATGTACGCCACTTTCAACACAGCCAAACTGCCCATACTTTTTGTAACTTTTGGTGCAGAACCCACCACCCCAGAAGAATTTAAAACCTACTTAGAAACTTATAAAAAGCATTTGGAATCGAATGAGAAGTTAATACTCATATTCGATGCTTCCAAAGCAAAATATCTATCGGCAGAATACAGAATAATGCAGGGAAAATGGCTGAAAGACAATAAAGATTTGCTCTCTAACAAAGCCTTAAAAATGATTTTTGTGATTCCTAGCCTGGCTATCAATCTGTTATATAAGACCATTTTGGCCATCCAACCCCTTCCTGCACCCAACACTGTGGTGAAAACCATGGAAGAAGCACTGGCCGAAGCCGAAGAACTTTTGGTGGTAAAATAATTTTATAGGTATTGGGCTAATTCTACTACACTATTTTAATAAATGAGGTGGCCAAAATATTTTGGCCACCTCGTTTATTAGTTGGTTCCATTTAATTTATAAGTTTAAAAATCAATATCTCCTTCATCCGAACCATTACCACCGTTGCCACTACCTCCTCCATTGCCTGTTCCGCCACCATCTATGCCTCCTTCGGGTACTGTCGGTATATTAACTCCGGGGATTTTTACATTAATTACCGAATATCCATACACATAAGTGCCTTCTATATAGGCTTCAAGAAAAGTAGCAAGTCCCGGACTAGCACCCGATTTCATGGTAACTAATCCATTTTGATCTACTGTTGCTATATCAAAAACAGACAGCTCAGGCAAGATATCAGCGTATTTAGGAATGTTCCATTTTATATTTGACGGAGTTTGTATTTTACTTATGCTTTTATCACTTCTGTTTACTTTGTACAATTCTGCCGTAAACTGTTTGGTAGTACCTGCATCTAAATTGGCGTAATAAGGATTTAAGATGAGCACACTATCGGGCAAAACCTCAATTTTTGCTTGGGCTCTTATTCCCTTTATGGTGGCATACACATAAGCCTCGCCTACATTATTTGCTGTAACCAAACCCGTTTGATTGATGCTAAGTGCGTCTTTTAAAAAATTATTCGTATCGTTTTCTATTTCCCAGAATACTTCATTGCCCGTTATCTCAACATTGCTGTTGTTGTAGGCTTTAGCAGTAAAGAGTTGGGTTTGTCCTTTAAAAATTGTTGAAGAAATGGGAGTCAGCGTTACTCTGGACACTACGTTTGGCAAAGAAGTTGTTGGTTCTCCAAAAACCAGTACCGGAATTAAAAAAGTAGGTTTCCCCTCCAGTCCATTTGCTTGTACTGTAATGGTAGCCTCCCCTGCAGCAACAAAAGATACATTTCCTGAGCTTGAAACTTTAATGACCGACTCATTACTGGAAGTGTATGTAAAGTTAGGATTAGCAACAGGACCCAAATATACCGGTATTAGTGGTATGTCTCCCGCATTGGTAGTCCAAGCGATGGCTTGAGGTGCTACTGTAAAAAGGGCGTTTGCAGTGCTGGAGCTCACCCCTACTATCATTTTGCTTGAAATCGTTTTGCCATCTACAGTTACTGAAGCCGTTATTACCGCCTGCCCGGAGCCTACAGCCACAATTTTGCCATTCTCGATTTTTACAACCTCAGCATTTGATGTAGTCCAAACCACATCTGTTGCCACTTTGGTATTGCCATTTTCGTCTACATAAGTAGCTTCCAGGGGTGTACTTTCTCCCAAGCCTACAGTTACACTTGATGATTTAATAGTGATAGCTGATATTTTTCCAAAATTTGCACCTGGTGTGGTGTTATTTGGATTTGGATTTACATCGTTGTCTTCTTGCCTACATGAAATTAATAAAGATAGTCCTGCGACAACTAAGGCTGTTAATAGATTAAAGTTAAAGTTTGATTTCATAGTTTTGGAGTTGATTTTAAACTACAAATATCAAACTGGTTAGTTGGGGCGGCTCATTCTAAAGCATGAATTTTCTAGTTCTAAAGAACTAAAATTTTGACTATTTATCTTAAATCACCTTTTTTATTCAATTTTACTACCAACTCTAGTCTATTTTTTTGAATTCGTTTTTTCATAGATATTCCGCAGGTGAGATTTAATGGTAAATTTTGAAAGATTCAAATTTTCGGAAATCTCTTTGTCTGTCAATCCCAAAATGAGGGCATCTATTACCTCAAGTTCTCTCTTAGTAAAAAAAGATTTATCAAAATTTAAATTTGACTTTTCAGTTGGTAATCAGTGGGTTTAAAATATATTTGTACCATGTTCTGCAAAGCGGCTTCTACTTTGCTGATTTTTTTATTGTTGGTTAATGTATGCGCCATCAGCATAGTGAAGTTCGGATATGAGTCAAATAAGGCTTATTTCACTGAAAAATTCTGTGTGAACAAAGCCAAACCGCAAATGAAATGCCAAGGGAAGTGTCATTTGAATAAAACATTGAAGAAGATTGACAGCAACCAAAACAAGGATAAATCAGCGCAAAATTTATCTATATCATTCGAATATCTACCAACCGTAGCATTTGCATTTACGATTGAAAATTCGATAGTTTCAGAAAATAATATTTACTCAAATACGAATATTTTTTCATTTTTATACTTCTCAGAGTTGAACAAACCGCCCATTTCTGTTTAGATTTTATAAATAAGCTGATTAGGGTTTTTCAAGAGTTTGGTGTTATTACCACACTAACTCTGTTTCACATTTCGGTTTTTGTTCGTTTCATTTTAGAAACATTCTATTTCGGTTTGTGCTAACCTATTAGTTATTGTTTATATCTATCAACTTAATATGTTCATCCCTTAATGGTTTTTTTATTTTAACCATTAAGGAGTTAAGGAGCATTAAGTATCTCTTTTCTTAATATTCTTCATTTCTTAATGGTTTACATATCATGAAAAGCACATTATATATAGTATGTATGGCTGTTTTGCTGCTAGCGTGCAGCGAAGACGAGCCTGTAAAGCCTGCTGTGCCAACTAAGGGTAGCCTTAAAATAGCATTTGAGCCATTAGTAAATAGCAGTCCTTTAAAATTATTTGAGGAAAGGTATCGGTCTCCGGCCGCAGACATCTTTGAAATACACCAGTTCAAGTTCTTTGTGCGCTTTAGAAGCATTTCTTCAGAAAACACAAAACAAGAACGGAGCTACTTCTATAAGCTCATAAATTTTGATTCGGAAGTCACCATTTCATCATTTGTGATAGACAGCCTTGAAGTAGGAGAATACAATCAGCTTGTTTTTGATGTGGGTATAGACAGTGTGAACAACCATAGCACAGACCGCTTGGGCGAACTCGCCCCCGGCAGCGGCATGACATGGGATTGGAACACTGGCTATAAATTTTTGCTTCTGGAAGGCAAATATTATACCCCTCAGAAATCAGGTGCTTTGGTGTTTCACATTGGGGAGGATAGAAATTACAAATCGTTTTCGTTTGCGCTTCCTTCTACCATCAAAATAGAAAATGGAAAAACTTCGGAAATAAAAATTGCCGTAGAAATAAACGAAATGTTCAGCAATCCCCATTCAATTGATTTTGACACAGTAAACGAAGCTATGTTTGGCAGCGAAGCCGCCAAAATAGCCGATAACTATGCAGAGGGCATGTTTTCAATCAAAAAAATTATAAATCCATAAAAATAATCGTTTCAAAAAATATCAAAGAGTAAAGAACTCTAAACCTTCGGATATTAAACGTATTTAAAAAAGCCCCCTTCGGGGGTTGGGGGCTAATATTCCATATGAAAAATCTATTTAAAATATCACTTATTGCATTCAGCATTTTGTTTTTGATTTCTTGTAAAGAAGAAGATAAAAACGAACCCAAACCGGCAGAAACAGGAAGCGTAAAACTCTATTTTGACACCCAAATACTGGTTGACAATGTTTACAGCAAATTAAATTTAGACAACTCAGGCATTGCCTTTACTGACACGGTGTCTGCATTATCAGCAAATGCTTATACCAACGCAGCCGGAAATAAATATACTGTAAACCAAGTGAGGTATTGGGTGAGCAATGTGGTTCTCTATACTGAAGATGGCAAAAGTTATGCTGAGCCAAACAGCTATCACTTGGTGGAATATACCCCTACTGCTTCAAAAGAGGCCTTTACTGTTTCGGGCGTTCCTGTGGGACATTATACAAAAATCTCATATAGCATAGGTGTAGATTCAGTGCCAAATCACGATTTAACTAAAAAAGCAGGCGATCTCGATGAAAAAATAGGAATGAGTTGGACTTGGGACACCGGATATATCTTCTTTAAAATGGAAGGCCGTTTTGAGCGCACAAATGGTTCTAAAGGCTACTATTGGTATCACATCGGCTTGGATGGAAATTATAAAACACTCACGCAAGATTTCCCTGAACACATCGTGATTGAAAAATCGGGCATTCCTAGTGTACACTTTAAAACCAACATCAATGCTGTGTTTGGTTTGCCAAGCGGTGCTTCAAACACAGAAGTGCTTGATTTGAACAAAGTGAGTGCCATGCACGGTGGAGCTTCTATGGCAAAAGTGGCCGGTAACTATACCAATGCAGGATTTGTGATAGACCACGTTCACGGAGCACACGACCATTAATAGTATCTTCTATGGCTTGCAGTAGTGATTTTAAACATTCGCTACTGCATAGCTTTGCTTTGTAAAAATGCTTTCAAGTGAGTTGATTTCGTGCTTTTTTTCTACACATGCTAAAAGGCTGAAGCTTCATTTAGGTTTCATATTGCTATTGTGTGCCTGTTCTACCGACCCGGAAATAGTGCGCCCGTCAGATAAATATAGTTTTGATGTGCCCTATTTCGAGACGGGAACAAATGTACCTCAGCCTGCGCATAATCAAGCCACAAAAGCGGGTGTGGAATTGGGAAAAAAGTTGTTTTTCGATCCTATTTTGTCCGGAAACGACCAAATTTCATGCGCAACATGCCATTTGCAAAAGCTGGCATTTTCCGATAGTGTGGCTTTGACTAACAAAGGTATTTCGGGCAAACCGCTGCTTAGAAATACGCCAGCTCTGTTCAATTTGGCTTGGGCTACAGGCTATTTTCACGATGGAGGGGCTAAAAATTTGGAATCGCAGGTGTTTGCGCCTTTGCTACATGAAGATGAAATGAAAGAAAACCTGGATGAATTGGTGAAAGAACTTTCTGGTATTGAGGAATATAAAATCATGTTCAAAAACGCTTTTGGCACAGATTCTATTAACACCAGCTTCATAGCTTGGGCCATAGCTCAGTACGAACGCTCGCTCATCTCTGCATCGAGCCGCTATGACCATTGGAAACAAAACAAAGGTGAAAAGCTGTCGCAACTAGAGATAAGCGGAATGCTGATTTACCAAGAAAAATGCCAAAAATGCCATCAAGAGGGTTTTTTTACAGATTACAGCTACCACAATAACGGACTAGACAGCACATTTACAGACATGAGCCACGAACGATTGTACACAGGCAGATATAGAATTACAGACAATATTGAGGATTTGGGAAAATACAAAACACCTTCTTTGAGAAATCTTTCGTTTTCTGCGCCTTATATGCACGATGGCAGAATGGCTAGTTTGGAGGATGTGATAGCGCATTATTCCAGCGGAATCAAGCACTCCGCTACACTCAGCAAAGATTTGCCATCCGGTGGATTTAAATTTAGTGATGAAAATAAAAAGGCTCTATTGGCATTCTTGAAAACCCTTGATGATTACGATTTCACTACTAGATAAACCATTTAGAAATAAAGAATATTAAGAAAAGACAACCCTTAATGTCCCTTAACTTCTTAATGGTTAAAATAATTTGCTTTTAAATATTATAATGAAAAAATATTTATTTATATATCTCATTATCAGCATATTAACCCTTTCGCAGCTTATTGCCTGCGATGTGTGTAATATATTTGAATATGCCAACAGAACCAATCGCAGCTATGTAGGTGTGTTTTATCGTCAGCGGTTTTTCAATGGTTATAGAGACTTGGGGCATCAACACAATTACGATTTTGTACCCCAAAATCCTGATAATGCCCGTATGGAACATGTGCCGGAGGGTGATGAAGGTACTACTTTTTTCAGAAATGCCCGCGACTACGAGTGGTACCAGACAGTGGAAATCAGAGGCAATTATGCCTATGGGAGAAATTGGAATTTTCAATTAATAGTGCCTTATGTAGCGAGCAAACTTCATTACCAACAGGTGTGGCAAGTGCCAAATCCTATTCGAGATTCCACATTTAATATCAATGGCTTGGGTGATGCCATCGTTGTGGCCGATTATGCCCATAGTTTTTACACAGGGATGATAAAACACATTGTAAAACCCGGAATCGGGCTCAAACTCCCTACAGGAATGTACAATGCCTCCAGCCAAGGCAGAACCTATGGCTACGACATTCAGCCTGGCACAGGTTCTTTTGATCTGATAGCCAGAGCCAGCTATTTGGTGACCAACGACCATTGGGGTATAGACATGTTTCTAAACTACCGTTATTGTTTTGAAGGGGTAAACGATGTGCAGTTCGGCAACAAATGGAATGCTATGTCAAACATATATTATACTTTTAAAATAGGGCAAATGTCTGTTTTGCCAAAGATTGGCGGGTATTTCGAGCATTCTGAAAAAGACAAAGTGCGAGGTAAAATAAATGATTTTTCGGGAGGCTATACTTGGTTTTACCAAGCCGGAGCGGATGTAATGGCAGGCGATTTCATCATTCAAATACTATTTCAAAAGCCTTTTTCAGAGCGGCTCAATGGTCCGGTGATAGGCAATGCCGGCAGAGTAATGTTGGGCGTTGTATATAATATAAAGTGATGGCGTATATTTTTTTGTGGCAAATTATTAAGTTCTGTCTATATAAAAAGCGGTTTTTAGGGTTTTTGAAAATGTTTATTCACATTTTCAATATCTTTCTTTCCATTTTTTTGTTTAATATGGCATCAAAATAATACAATTTCTGTCCCCGTTTTATACTATTAACCTAAATTACCATGAGATTTACGCTTCAGCAACGCATAAAATATCATTTCGATAATATGGTGGCCAAAGGGCCCGTAGCCATGATTGCCATGTTGGGTGTTGCTTTTTTACTGGCATCAGTTTTAAGTGGTTTATTTATTCTAGCAACCGGAATACATGAAATAAGAGGCAAGAAGCCTGATTTTTTTGAAGCCGTATGGTCGGGATTTGCCCACGTGATAGACCCGGGCACTATAGGTGGCGACAGCGAATGGCACTTGCGTTTAGGCATGACATTAGCCACATTGGTAGGTATATTTTTGGTAAGTAGCTTGATTTCTATCATCAACACAGGTTTTTTTCAAAAAATACAAGAATTAAAAAAGGGGCACACAGTAGTGATTGAAGAAGGTCATACGGTAATCTTGGGTTGGTCGTCAAAAGTAGTGTCTATTATTTCAGAATTGATGTTAGCCCATGCAAATCAAAAAGATTCGTGCATAGTTATTTTGGCAGAAACCAGCGTAGACGAAATGAAAGATTACCTGTCGAACAAAATACCAAAGTCTAAAAAAACTCGCATCATTTTCCGCCAAGGCAACCCCCGTGACCCAAACGATATTTTGCTGACAAACTTAAACAATGCTAAGTCTATCATTATTCTTTCGCCTGAAATAGACCGCTCCGATTCCTATGTCATAAAATCGCTTTTGGCAATAGTAAACCATCCTGAAAGGAAAAAAGAGAAATATGATATTGTGGTAGAAATCACCGACCAATCAAACAAAGAAATCACCGAAATAGCCGGAGGTGATGAGGTGACGGTAGTGGTATCAAACGATGTAATCGCCAAAATCACCGTACAATCCAGTCGCCAATCGGGATTGAGCCTCATTTACAACGATTTACTTGATTTTGGAAATGTAGAAATGTACATTCTCAATGTAAAAAACGCAGCCGGACACTATTTCAGAGACTTGGTTTTGGGTTTTGAAAACACTTCAGTAATCGGTATTCGCAGGGCCGATTCGAAAATTTTGCTCAATCCACCTTCTGATACTTTGGTAGCCGAAGGCGATCAATTAATAGTCATTGCCGAAGATGATGACGAGCTTACCTACAACCCAACCAACAAAAGACCTTCTGTGCCTGTAGAAACACTCTTGAGGCACGCAAATCCGGAAGCAAACATTGCTAAAGTGCAACACACTTTAATGCTCGGTTGGAACAAAAAATCGCAAATTATCATCACAGAGCTGGACCACTATGTGATGCAAGGCTCTGAACTGATGATTATAGCCGATGAAGACAAACTTCAAGAGGACATAAAAGCCTTTGCAGATACCATTAAAAACCAAAAAATAATCTTCAAAAAAGGCGATATTAACAGCAGAAAGGTGTTGGAGCAGGCTCGTTTAGAGAACTTTGAAAATATTATCATCAATAGTTGCTCAGAAAAATATGGGGTACAAGAAGCCGATGCCATCACACTCATCGCTCTTATGCACTTGCGCGACTTGGCTACAAAAAAAGGCTACAAGTTTGCTGTGGTGAGCGAAATGATGGATATGAAAAATAGGGTATTGGCCGAACTTTACAAGGTAAACGACTTCATCGTGAGCGACCATGTGATAAGCAACTTGCTCGCTCAGTTGTCGGAAAATAGAGAACTTTCTAAAATATTTGAATATTTGTTTAGTGCTCATGGCAACGAAATCTACCTCAAACCCATAAAAAATTATATAGAAACAGGTGTAGAAATAAATATGTATGAGGTTTCGGAAATAGCACTTGCAAAAAAAGAAGTCTGTATCGGTTACAAACTCCAAGAACACGCTCACGATGCAGAGAAAAACTATGGCATAGTCATTAATCCGATTAAGAGCGAAAAAATAATATTTGGGGAGAACGATAAGCTAATAGTATTGGCTGAAGAATAAATACAGAAAACAAATTAATGCGTATTCACTCTCAATTTGGGCGTGATAGTCCGCATGGTAATAAATGCAGCGTAGGCCAGCATGGCCAAAGTAAACAACAGTAGTATGAATATTTTCATGTCGTTAATTTGTTTAATTTATATACTGTAACGCAGTAGGATAATTTTTGATTTTCCGCACTATAAATTAAACTTACTTTGCTTAAAGCCTTGCTTTAAATGAAAAAAGTTGATTTTGCAAAACCATTACCAAGGGCTTTTCAGTATAAGGATAAAGGCTGGTGATGAAATATTTTTTCAGTTGATTATCAGCATATTTATAAACACAACTATTCAAGAATATGAACAGAAATATCAGAAAAGTTGCCATATTAGGCTCAGGTGTGATGGGTAGTCGCATAGCTTGCCACTTTGCCAACATAGGTGTAGAGGTGTTATTATTAGACATTGTTCCCAAAGAACTTACAGCCGATGAGCAGGCCAAGGGCCTTACGCTTGAAAATAATAAAGTAAGAAATAGAATAGTAAACGCAGCATTGGAATCTACACTCAAAGCCAATCCAGCTGCTCTCTACAAAGCATCGTTTGCTTCGCGCATCAAAACTGGCAATTTTGATGATGATATGCCCAAAATAGCCGAAGTAGACTGGATTTTGGAGGCTGTGGTGGAAAATTTGAATATCAAAAAATCGGTTTACGACAAGGTAGAGCAATACAGAAAACAAGGCACTTTGGTGTCGTCAAACACATCGGGCATTCCCATTTCGCTAATGGCAGAAGGCAGAAGCGATGATTTTAAAAAGCACTTTTGCGGCACACACTTTTTCAACCCTCCACGCTATTTAAAGCTGTTTGAAATTATCCCATCGCCACATACAGACCCTGAGGTAGTGAAATTTCACTTGCATTATGGCGATTTGTTTTTGGGAAAAACCACGGTGCTTTGCAAAGACACTCCGGCATTCATCGCCAATCGGGTGGGAATTTACGGCATCATGGAAATACTCCATGCGACTGAAAAACTAGGACTTACGGTAGAAGACATTGACAAACTCACGGGACCGGTATTGGGCAGGCCAAAATCGGCCACTTTCCGCACGGGCGATGTGGTAGGGCTTGATACTTTGGTGAACGTGAGCAATAACTTAAATGCAGTACTAGCCCACGATGAGGCCAAAGATTTGTTCAAATTGCCTGCTTTTTTGCAAAAAATGATTGAAAACAAATGGCTGGGCGACAAAACAGGCCAAGGATTCTATAAAAAGACCAAGAACGAAAAAGGCGAAACAGAAATATTGTCGCTCGATTTGAAAACACTTGAATATAAACCCCAAGTAAAAACAAAATTTGCCACGCTAGACCAAACCAAAACCATAGATGAGCCAAAACAAAGGCTGAAAGTGCTAGTGGCAGGGCAAGACAAGGCAGGCGAGTTTTACAGGCTTACTTTTGGTGGACTTTTCAGCTATGTGAGCAATCGTATTCCTGAAATATCAGATGAGATTTATAAAATAGACGATGCGCTCAAGGCAGGATTTGGCTGGGAAGTAGGGCCGTTTGAAATGTGGGAGGCGATAGGCATAAAAGAGGGCGCAACACTTATAGAAACAGCAGGTAAAAAATCTGCCCCTTGGGTAGCTGAAATGCTGTCAGCGGGGCATACACAATTTTATAAGTGGGAAAATGGCAAAAAGATGTATTACGACATTACCGCCAAAACATATAAGGTAATACCCGGAACGGAAGCATTCATATTTTTGGATAGCACCCGCAAAACCAACAAAGTGTGGGGCAATGCCGGAGCCACACTTCATGACTTGGGAGATGGAGTGCTCAACCTAGAGTTTCATTCAAAAATGAACACGATGGGAAGTGAGGTGATAGAAGGCGTGAATAAAGCCATAGACATAGCCGAAAAAGATTTCAGAGGCTTGGTGATAGCCAATGAAGGGGCAAATTTCTCTGCCGGGGCCAATTTGGCATTATTATTAATGTATGCCATGGAGCAGGAGTGGGACGAGATAAATATGATGGTGAATACATTCCAAAAAACCATGATGAGGGCTCGCTATTCATCTATCCCTGTGGTGGTAGCGCCCCACAACATGGCCTTGGGTGGCGGCTGCGAGATGTCGCTTCATGCCGATGTGTTGGTGGCTCATGCTGAGCTATACATAGGTTTGGTGGAGTTTGGCGTAGGATTAATTCCCGCAGGTGGTGGCTCAAAAGAGTTTACCTTAAGGGCTTCCGATGCTTACGGAAAAGGCGATATCGAAACCAATATTCTTCAAAACTACTTCATGAACATTGCCATGGCAAAAGTAGCCACTTCGGCTTACGAGGCAGCAGAGATGAAAATCATCAGGCCGCAAGATAAAATAGTGGTGAACAGAAACCGCCAAATAGCCGTAGCCAAAGAAGAAGTGATAGAATTGGCCAATGCCGGCTATACACGACCCTTAGAACGCAAAGATATAAAAGTGCAAGGGAAAGGCGGTTTAGCCATGTTTTATGTGGGGGCTTCGTCTATGTTGAGAGGCGGCTACATATCAGAACACGATGAGAAAATTTCCAAAAAATTGGCTTGGATTATGTGCGGGGGCGATTTGTCGTATCCACAGCTGGTGTCGGAACAGTATTTGCTCGACCTAGAGCGTGAGGCTTTTGTATCGCTTTGCGGTGAGCGAAAAACACTCGAGCGCATACAGCACATGCTCAACACAGGAAAACCGCTGAGGAATTAACACAAAAATGTATGTATAATTGAAATCCCCGACCAAAATCGGGGATTTTTTGTTTCAATACATCGAGAAAACAGTAGTGAAGCAATTATACCGTGTATTTTATTAAATTTGCGTTTTGAAAACATTAAGCAATGCTCCATCCCAAACTGATAGAGAAAATACGGAAATACTTTGCCGATAAGCCTATTTCAAAGGTTTATCTGTTTGGTTCGTATGCCCGTGGGGAAGAGAGGCGTGGTAGCGATGTGGATTTGCTGGTGGAAATGATTGAGCCGAATGATATTACCATATTCGATTGGGTTCAAATGGAGGATGAATTGAAGAAAAAACTAAGAAAGAGGGTAGATATAGGTGATATCAAAGCCTTAGATAAGTATATTGCTCCATATGTTAATAAAGATAAAATTTTACTTTATGAAAGATAAATATGGTGATGAAGCTCGTCTAAAACATATACTTGAATCAATTGAAAATATTTTTCTGTTCTTGAACAATATCAAACTTGAAGAATTAGCTGAAAATAGGGAGAAAAGAAATGCTATTATTTATGAATTTATTATTATAGGAGAGGCTTCCAAGCATGTTTCAGATAAGCTAAAAAGTAAATATCCAAAAGCTGCTTGGAAAATGGCATATAACACGAGAAATAAATTAGTCCATGAATATCCTCATATCCAAGCAGAAATTTTATTCAAAGCGGCAGTAAAATAATTACCTCTGTTGAAAGAGAATATTCAGATTATACTTAGTACAGAAAATTTTATCGAAGAATAATATCATGCACCACCCCAAACTGATAGAGAAAATACGAAAACACTTTGCCGATAAGCCTATTTCAAAGGTTTATCTGTTTGGTTCGTATGCCCGTGGGGAAGAGAGACGGGGTAGCGATGTGGATTTGCTGGTGGAAATGATTGAGCCGAATGATATTTCTTTGTTTGATTGGATTGAGATGGAAGAAAATTTGAGAAGTATCGTTAGGAAAAAAATAGATATGGTGAATGCTTTAGGTATTTCTAAATACATTAAGCCTTTTGTGGAAAAAGATAAGGTATTAATTTATGAGAGAAAAGATTAGTAATCTAGCACGATTAAAACATGCAAATGATGCCATAAAAGAAATACAAGATTATATGATTGAGGTGAATCCTGAAAATTTTAAGCATCAGAAACTGAAAGCCTCTGCATGTATGTATGTATCAATTAATTATCATAGGGGAAGCCATTAAACATGTTTCAGATGAAATTAAAAATAAATACCCAGATGTAAAGTGGAGATATGCAACTGCCTTAAGAAATAAACTAGCACATGAATATCACGATATTGTTTTATCAATGATTTATAAAATTATTGATACAGATATTTTGGTTTTACAGAACCAACTATAAGAGATGACTAAAAACCTTGAGGAAGAGTTTGAGATGTAGTCTCTTATATTTTTGAACTACCAAAAGAGATATTTATCACAAATTCGATTAAAATTTCAACATCTAAAATTCAACATTCCCTTGAAATACCCTGAATACAAATCTGTCAATTATCCTGAAATAGCTGCCAATGTCCTTAAATTTTGGCAGGAGAATGATGTTTTTAAAAAATCGGTAGAAAAAGACAGCCCCAATGGTGCTTTTACCTTTTATGAAGGTCCGCCTAGTGCCAACGGTACTCCGGGCATTCACCATGTGATGGCTAGAACTATCAAAGATATTTTTTGCCGCTACAAAACCATGCAGGGCTATCGAGTAGATAGAAAAGGCGGTTGGGATACCCACGGCTTGCCTGTAGAGCTGCAAGTAGAAAAAGAAATTAGTCAGGAACTGGGCGAACCTTTTACCAAAGAAGATATTGGCAAAAAAATATCGGTAGAGGATTATAACAAGCGTTGCCGAGAGACGGTGATGCGTTTCAAATCTGAGTGGGACGACCTCACGCAGAAAATGGGCTATTGGGTAGATTTGGATAATCCCTACATCACGTTTGAAAACAGCTATATCGAAAGCTGTTGGTTTTTGCTTAAAGAATTGTACAAAAAAGATTTATTGTACAAAGGTTATACCATTCAGCCCTATTCTCCGGCAGCGGGCACAGGTTTGAGTTCGCACGAACTTAATCAACCGGGTTGCTACAAAATGGTGAAAGACACTTCCATTGTAGCACAGTTTAAAGTGGTGCGAAATGCGAAGTCAGAGAAACTTTTTGCAAATCTAAGCGGTGCTGCCAAGCCGTTCTCGCATAGAGAATTGCTTAAGTCAATCAACGACCCGGAGGTAACGGATACAGAAACCAACATTCAATGGAACGAGGTGTTTATTTTGGCATGGACTACCACACCTTGGACATTATCTTCCAATGCAGCTTTGGCAGTTGGTGAAAAAATCACCTATGTAAAAGTAAAAACCTATAATCCGTACACTTTCAAACCCGTGGTGGTGATTTTGGCAAAGGATTTATTAGGCAAATATTTCCACCCTAAATCGGCTGAAATTCCGGTAGAAAGCTACAATGCTGGCGACAAAGTGATACCCTATCAAGTTTTAGAAGAATATAAAGGGAGTGATTTGGTGGGGGTAGAATATGAGCAACTAATGCCAGCCAGCCCCCAAACCCCCGAAGGGGGCTTAGAGGCTCATACACAAGCATTTGATAAAATTTTTAATAGAGAATACTTTTTATATGGTACTACCCAAGCTCCCCCTTCGGGGGCTGGGGGGCTGTTTTTTGTCATTCTGGGCGACTTCGTTTCTACAGAAGACGGTACCGGTATTGTACATATTGCACCTACCTTTGGTGCTGATGATGCTCGCGTGGCTAAACAAGCCGGAATTCCTAGTATAGTCGTGATAGATGAAAGTGGCAAACCCATGCCATTGGTAGATAAGCAAGGCAGGTTTGTAAAAGAAATGGGCAATTATGCAGGCATGTATGTAAAAAACTACGAAGGCAAAGATGAGAACGACCCTACCTACAAATCTACTGATGTGCTTATTTCAATTCAATTAAAAACTGAAAACAAGGCATTCAAAGTAGAAAAATACGAACACAGCTATCCACATTGTTGGCGCACAGACAAGCCTGTGTTGTACTATCCATTAGAAAGCTGGTTTATTAAAACCACCGCTTTGAAAGACAGAATGGTAGAGCTGAACAAAACCATCAACTGGAAACCCGAAAGCACTGGTACTGGTCGCTTCGGTAACTGGCTCGAAAATTTAGTTGACTGGAACCTAAGCAGGTCTAGGTATTGGGGCACGCCTTTGCCAATTTGGGTGAGTGAAGATGGAGTGGAGCAGAAGTGTATAGGGAGCGTGGAGGAGTTAGTGTCCGAAATTGATATGGCTGTTGAGAAAGGGATAATGCCCGAAAACTCGTATAAATTGGGTTACGCCATAGAAAAAGCAAAAAAAATCATGCTTGAGGCCATTGAGAAAAAACAAGATTACTATAATGTTATTTTAAGGCCTGAAAACGAAATTGGTTATATAAGCTATGTGTGGGGAGAAGTGGGGAATCCGAAAAAAAACTTTGAAGGTGGATACGGGCTTTCAAAAATTATTGCAAAAAGAGATTGGGAGGGAGAAAATACGCTCGAATTCAGTGGTCAAAAAGGTAAAGATTTCGCCCTTGAATTGGTCGAGGTTCTTATTTTAGGAAAAATCAATAGAATTTTTGGACCTACTGATGCTGAGCGAGTAGAGTTAGAATACAATGATAATATTGCCATACTATCAAAGTATTATGAAGGTAAAGAACAAACTTGGTTATTGACTGGATTTAGGAAGCGCAAAAAAAATACTGTTGAATCCGGTAGCGATTCCGCACTCTCCGAACCTACGCACATACATCCTACGCTTAACCGTATGTATGTGGGAGCAGTATCTCTTAAAGAACTTTCAAAACCTGATGCAAGTGGCGAGACTCGTACAACATCCACCGCTACGCAAACCACCCCTATGTTTACCCGTGATGGTTTGGGTGCAGGTATATCAGATACAAATATACGAAAAGTATTAACAAATTACAAGATTGACCTCCACCGCCCCTTTGTAGATAAGATCTTCCTTGTAGATTCAAGAGGCAAAAAAATGATTCGCCAAACGGATTTAATTGACGTTTGGTTCGACTCGGGAGCGATGCCCTACGCACAATGGAACTATCCATTTTCCAAAAAATCCTTGAACGGAGTTTTTCCTGCCGATTTCATCTCCGAGGGCGTGGACCAGACCCGTGGATGGTTTTTCACCCTTCATGCCTTGTCGGTGATGCTTTTTGATAGCGTGGCATTTAAAAATGTGGTGTCCACAGGCTTGGTGCTTGATAAAAACGGGGAAAAAATGTCGAAGCGCAAAGGCAATGTCATCAATCCGTTTACAACGCTGGAGAAATATGGCCCTGATGCCACCCGTTGGTATATGATTTCTAATTCAAACCCTTGGGACAACCTCAAATTTGATTTGGAAGGTGTAGCTGAGGTACAACGCAAATTCTTTGGCACGCTTCATAATACCTATAATTTCTTCGCCCTATATGCGAATCTGGATGGCTTTACTCCAGATTTGACAACTTTTGAAAAGTCGTCAAATCTACAATTGACAGAGTCTGACCGCTGGATCATCTCCAAACTAAATTCTCTCATACAAGAAGTAGCCACTGCCTACGAAGACTACGAACCCACCAAAGCTGCGCGCGCTTTAACCGATTTCGTGTGTGACGACCTCAGCAACTGGTATGTGCGACTAAACAGGAAACGCTTTTGGCTCGCCAAGCTCAACGATGATAAAAAAGCCGCTTACACCACGCTATACACTTGTTTGGAAACTGTAGTGAAACTGGCAGCCCCTATAGCACCATTTTACAGTGAAGAGATTTTTAGAAATCTAACGGTGGAGAACGCTCCACTCACCACCGGACAGGGGGTAGGGTCTATCCATCTTGCTGCATTCCCCACCGCCAACGAAAGCCTCATCAACAAAGACCTTGAGGAAAAAATGGCTTTGGCGCAGCAAATCACCACACTTGTACACTCTATTCGCAAAAACAATAGCCTAAGAGTGCGTTTGCCATTGCAAAAAGTGATGATACCGGTGTTAAATCCCAAAATCAAAGAACAAATATTAGCTGTTCAAGATTTGATAAAAACAGAGGTAAACATCAAGCAAATAGAGTTTATTGAAGATACTACCGGGGTTGTTACCAAAAAAGTAAAACCCAACTTCCAAACTTTGGGCAAAACCTACGGTAAATTCTTGAAAGACATTGGTGCCAGAATTGCAGAACTGCACCAACACGACATTGCCGACATAGAAAAAGGGAATCCGCTTGAATTTTCAGTGGGTGATACGCTCATCACGCTCACAAAAGACGATTTGCTCATCACAACAGAAGACATTCCAGGCTGGAAAGTGGCAAGCGAAGGCGAAATCACAGTGGCGCTGGATGTAAACGTGACAGAAGAATTGAAAAAAGAAGGCATTGCCCGCGATTTTGTGAACAGGGTACAAAACTACCGTAAAGACAATGGTTTTGAAGTGACTGATAAAATCAAAATTGTAGTGGAAAAGAAAGATGAACTCATCAATTCGGCTTTGATAGCCAATAAAGAGTATATCTGTACCGAAACACAAGCTGTCGAATTTGATTTGATTGAAGCCCTTTCAAACGCCTCCACGTTCGATATGGACGAATTTGAGTTGAATGTGAAAATTGAAAAATAGCAAAAAGCCACTGTTCCCTATGTGCTAATGGACAAAGAAAAAAATGCCATTTTGGTAAAAAATATCGCTAAAGATTTGGGGTTTGATTTTTGCGGTATATCAAAAGCAGATTTTTTGGAACAAGAAGCACCCAAATTGGAACAGTGGCTGAATAAAAATTATCACGGACACATGGCCTATATGGCCAATCATTTTGATAAACGGCTCGACCCACGCAAACTGGTAGATGGAGCCAAATCGGTGGTGTCGCTTTTGCTCAATTATTATCCCGAAAAAGAAATTGAAATCAAAGAAGCAGGCTATAAAGTGTCAAAGTATGCCTATGGGCAAGATTATCACCATGTCATAAAAGATAAACTGTTTGAATTTCAGCATCGTTTGCAAGAAAAGATTGGGAAAATAGATGGGCGAGTTTTTGTAGACTCAGCCCCGGTGATGGACAAAGTGTGGGCGCAAAAAAGTGGTCTAGGCTGGATGGGAAAGCACAGCAACCTCATCAATAGAAATATCGGAAGCTTTTTTTTCATAGCAGAGCTCATTTTGGATGTGGAGCTTTCGCCCGATGGGCCGATAAAAGATTACTGTGGCACTTGCACCCGATGTATAGATGCTTGTCCTACCGATGCCATTGTCCAGCCTTATGTGGTAGATGGCAGCAAGTGCATTTCATACCTCACCATCGAACTGAAAGAAAATATGCCCATTGGCGATGAATTTAAAGGCAAAATGGAAAACTGGGTATTTGGCTGCGATATTTGTCAAGACGTTTGTCCGTGGAACAGGTTTTCCAAACCCACCAAAGTGGAACAGTTTAAGCCTTTGCAAGAGTTTCTAAATCTTAAAAAAGAAGACTGGGAAAATATGCAAGAAACAAGCTTTGAAAAAGTGTTTGGTAAATCGGCTCTGAAAAGGGCAAAATTAAAGGGATTGATGCGAAACATAAATTATGTTGCTCAATCCCTCTAATTATATATGTATTGAAGTATTTGCGTTGCACTAAATATATTTACAATGAGCGTGCCAAACTATATAAAAGTAATTATATTAATATTTATAAGTATAAATTTTTCGTTTTCACAATATGAAAAAAGAAAAATAGCTACAGATAGCAAAGCTATAGAGAAAATAGCGAAGCAAAAGACACTCGACTTTGGCACTTATGTGAAACTATCCGAAGCTCAAAAAGTGAAAATATACAAGCTTTATAAAAATGAAGCTGCAAAAATTGACTCTATGAAATATTTGCCCCGTGAATTTTACGAAGACCCCAACGATGCCCGACAAATGATTATTCTTATAAAAAAAAACACAGAGGCTGAAATAGAGAAACTGCTAACCGCTAATCAAAAAACAACATTATACCAAAACAAAGAAAAAAAACGCAAAGAAGCTTTTGAAAAATTGAGTAAATAAGGCAGAAAACACATTTTTGAATCAAACTCTATTCCTATGACACTTGAGACAATTCGTGAGTATTGCTTGGCAAAAAAAGGCGTGGTTGAGGATATGCCTTTTGGTCCTGACACGTTGGTTTTTAAAGTAGAAGGAAAGCTTTTTTTACTCACCCAAATCGACAGCAGCGATTTGACTTTTAATGCAAAATGTGATCCTGAATATGCTTTGGAGTTGAGAGATAAATACGACTTTGTGCAGCCGGGCTACCACATGAACAAAAAACATTGGAATACCCTCAAATATAATGGTACCAATGCTAAACTTTTATATGAATTGATAGACCACTCATACAGTTTGATAGTTCAATCATTGCCCAAAAGTGTTAAATCCTTTTATATATAATATTTGAAGAAGCTCTTAATCATATCACCATATTTCCCCCCAATAAATGCAGCCGATATGCATCGTGTCAGGCAAAGTGTAGCTTTTTATAATCAATTGGGTTGGGAGCCAACAGTAGTTATGGTGCAGCCACACTATGCGGAGTTTCCGGCTGAGCCATTACTTTTAAAAACAATACCCGACAATATTAAAATCATTCAACTAAAAGCATTCTCTGCTCGCTTTACAAGAAAAATTGGTCTCGGGGCTATTGCGCTAAGGGCTTTTCCATTCTATTTTTTTGCGGTAAATGCGCTTTTGAAAAAGACAAAATACAACCTCATTTTCTTCTCTACCACCCAGTTTCCTGTTATTACTCTTGGGCGTTATTGGAAGTGGAGATTCAACATCCCTTATATTGTAGACATCCAAGACCCTTGGCATAAAGCCGACAACAATATTAAATTTACAAGTGGCTTCAAATCTATTTTTGCATATTATCTTAATAAATACACAGAGCCCTTTGCGTTAAAAAAAACTAGCGGTATCGTTTCTGTTTCAAAAGGATATATCGATATATTGAAGAAAAGATATAGCAACATCAATGACAACAATTCTTTGGTACTACCCTTTGGTGCTTTTGAAAAAGATTTTGATGTGGCCAATACTGAAGTTGTTGAAAATAGATTTTTAGACAATCAGTACATAAATTTCGTGTATGTAGGGAGGGGCGGTAGCGATATGCATCTTTCTATTTCTATCATTTTTGAAGCATTTTTAATTGGCCTCAAATCAAATCCCACGCTTTTCTCAAACATTCGTTTTCACTTTATTGGCACATCCTATGCCCCAAGTGGAAAAGGAGTTAAAACCATTGAGCCTATTGCCCACAAATATGGAGTTGAACAATATGTATTTGAGTATACCGATCGTTTGCCATATTTCCAATCTTTAAAGACCTTACAACAGTCCGATGTATTGTTTATGCCCGGCTCTATCGATCCAAACTACACAGCCTCAAAGCTTTATCCCTATATTCTCGCAAAACGTCCATTGATTTGTATATTCAATTCTCAAAGCAGCGTGGTTTCTATTATGAAAGAAACCAATGCCGGTGAAATAGTCACTTTTTCCGAAAATGAAAGACCCCAAAATCTAGCCAATGATTTATTCACAAAAATGAACAGACTTTTGAGCACACTACCGTTTATTCCCCCTACAGATTGGGACAAGTTCAAGCCCTACACGGCTTCAGAAATGACAAAAAAACAAGTCGACTTTTTTAACAAAATCATTTCTTCAGATAATTCTTTTTAAAGAATTCTATGTAGCTGGTCTTATTTTTTGCCTCGACTAGCGTTTTATAATTTTTATCTGATATCACAAAGAAATCATATGGCTGCATGTTAGTATAGGCTCTGAGTGGGGAGCTCTTTCCTTTTTGTTTTTCATAATAATTCATGGCCTGAATGGTATTAGGAAGTGCTTTTACCACTATCATTTTTCCGTTTTCTCCAAAGTCTTCCAACTTGGCTTCAAGTTTTTGGTCAGTATAGTATTCAGCATTATATTTTTTGAAATATTCTACCAGATTTTTACCAAGCTCTACATCATTGATTGTTACACACAAATAGTGCGGAAAATTCAAATCAAGGTCATATACCACCCTATTTTTAGACAATGTTGTACTGTCTCTTTTATATAATTGATCTGCACCCCTTATCAAAGATTTTGCATAGGGTACTAGTTTGCTGGTTTTCTCATATCTGTCTACAAAGGCATATAGTGAGTCTTTGTAGTTTTTTAAACTCTGGGTTCTGCCCACAATCATAGCCCTTAATAACACAAATCTGTCTTCAAATTCATTATCAGGGTATTCCCGCATGATATCAGCAATGGTATTTTGTGCATTTAAGTACTTTTCGCTTTCATACATCTCAAAAGCATTTCTATAAAGGTATTTTATCCTTTCACCCAACAGTTTATTTTCTTTCAAATAATCTGGGTTCAATATCAGTTTGGCATACAACGATTTTGGATATTCATTCAATAACCTATTTTTATAATTTGCCTCACAAGCAGAGTCTACTGCCTTATTTTTACATATTAAGTATATGGCATACATGGCCTCCGGTACTTTTTCTTCTGCCGGATACTCATCCACAAAACGCCCATACGATTTTTTTGCATTCGGATATTCTTCCAAACTAAAATCATATATTCTTCCGAGCCTAAACAACGCTCTTTTTTTTCTGGCATGTGAGCTATCCATTTTTACTTTATCAAAAGGGATATTTTCCAAATATTTTGCCCTTTCTGCATCCATGTTTGCAAGCATATCACCTTTCCCACCTTTCGATGTGCTGTCTTTGGTTGCTACACTATTCACAGCTGCCAAATCTACATCTTCCCTTTCTTTGTTTATCCTTCGCCAGTTGTCCTCATTTGGCCTCGTTCCCCATTTCCTTAAAAAGTCTTGTTTCCCACTTTCTATAGTTACAGGGTTGTAAAAATACCATTTGTCACTACCGCTAGCACTTGGTATCGAGCCCGAACCTTGCAGTCCGGCATTGGCAGCCTCCGCCTCTGATTGTAGCTTTTGTTTGGCAGCTAGCTTTTCTGCTTCTTTTTTCTTCTTTATATCTTCTGCTATCCATTTGTCTATCAGTTTATTCAAACTCGCAGAGTCCATTCCGGCCAGCTTTTGAAGGCTATCTTCTAGGCGTACTATCTTCAATTGCTCCACAAATTCTTTCAATACTTTTTGCCTCCTCATGGCTTTCGGATACTCAGGCAAATCCTTTTCCAAAATAGCCACACAGCTGTCATAGTAGGTACTCGATAACTCATATTCTTGCTTGTTTTCATAATATATCTCAGCAGTTCGCAAGTAGGCAAATGCTTTGGTAAATGGGTTCTTTCCCGCTTCTTTAGCCGATTTCTTGTAGTTTACTATCGCCTCATCATACTTTTCTCGCTTTTGTTCAAAAGCACCCATTTCATAGTATATTCGGTCTTGATATTCTTTATTCTTTATGTCTTTGAGTAGCTTTTTGTAATACCGCATCGTTTTCTCTGCATCTTTCTCTCCTTTCAGCTCTTTCATTTGATACATATTGAGCTTCGCGTAAAAAAACATTTCATATTCGGGCCTCATTTTAGCACACTTTTTATAGTGAGCATACGCTTCTTTATCTTTTCCTATTTTTTGACCCAATTGACCCAGTATGTAATATACTTTTGAGCGATAATCTTTAGGTTTTACATACTTCACACCTATATTCAATTTCTCGTATGCATTTTTATAATCCTTTTGTTTAATGTAATAATGTCCGTTTGCCAAACTAAGCCTCCCCACATTTTTATAATCCAAGTACTCGTCTTCTAAATAATCTCCCTGTCTTCTTGCCCCATCCCAATCGCTCTGTTCCATATATACCCTCATCAGCCATATCAAAGCATGATGCTTCACATCATTATCATCAAATCGGCTATTGATAAATCTAAATGTAGTAATGGCGTTTTCCCAGTCCACATCATAGTATCTACACTTGCCAATTAGCAAATACGAATCGTCTACCCAGTGGCTCACTTTGTGCCATTGTATGGGCAGCGAAGAATTTTTTATTATTTTATCTAATTTGTCTTTTACTGTTTTAGAATAGTTAGAGTCAATTTTCGGATATACATCCAGTATTTTATTGTAATTATTTTTTTGCGATTTGTACAATTCGGTCTCAAGCTCCTTCATTCGCTCTCTCCCCAAAAAATAGGCATTGTACTTAGAGGTGGTATTATGATAAAACAAAGCCACCGGACGTCTGTCATAAGGAGAGCACCCCGTCATGAAAATGATAAAAAGTATAAATAGCTTTATTAAAATGTATTTTATGAAGTTAATCACAGAACTTATTTAAAGTGCACCACCACAACGTACTAGCTGAACATAAATTTTAAAATGCAAAACTATTCTATTTACAAATATTTCATTTCAATTAAATCATATTTCTTCTGCATTTCATCCCAATCATTTTTCTAAATATTATTAAGTTTTATTTATTCACAATTCCCATTATAAAAACTTGAATTTACATCCAATTTCGTTAATATATATAACTTTTCCAATAATTTATATGACGATACAGTGTTGTTTGAGTTTTCTTTAAAAATTTTTTAATTTTTTTTGTTGTTGGTATTGGAAATGCGGAAAGAGGTAT
>ERZ1066116.177-NODE-177-length-31305-cov-13.605216_pt1 | contig 31305 bp, 29 predicted proteins | sample MGYA00382763_ERZ1066116 | MGnify/ENA primary metagenome ERZ1066116 (study PRJEB33369, sample SAMEA5778346) | biofilm metagenome | biome: Industrial cooling water; feature: Water cooling tower basin; material: Biofilm | place: United Arab Emirates | collected...
ATTTTAGTAGGCGATTACTATGCTATACTTGAAAAAGTAGAACGAGTAGAAAAAGTAGATGAAATCTCGCTTGGGCCAAACGATGCTGCTGTGAAAGGTGTAGTAAATGTGTTTACAAAAGATGGTCTGGTGCCCATAGAGCCTGTTTTTGTGATCCATAATAATATGATAGGCCGCGTATCGGATGTGAACAATGCACTTGGTTTGCGCCTTACTTTAATGAACATAGACCCACGAGCAGGGATATTTACACTTGGCATCAACACCTCTCAAAAAGACTGGGTGATACTCAAAGCAATGGAGAAACCCTATATAGATTTGCTTTGGGGAGGCTCTATCATAGTGATGATAGGCTTTGCAATGGCCATAATTAGAAGAAAGAAAGAAGGAAAAAATTAGCAACAAAAAATATAACAAAGGCTGCCAAATTTATTTGGCAGCCTTTGTTGATGTTACTGAGGTTTTTCTTCTGTTTTCTTTTCCTCCGTTCCCGACTTCTTCTCGCACGATGCTTTAGATTTTGAGCAACACGATTTTTCTTTAGAACATGACTTTTTCTCTTTTTCCTTATCGCCACCGGCAATGAGTGCAGCAGAACCTACAAACGCAAGCAATGCAGCAGCTAAAATTATTTTTTTCATATAATAATTATGTTTTTGCTGCTTCCCGACCCCAAAAGAAGCATTTATGAAATTGATATAGTGTTCAGGGTAGAAATTACTTTACGGTAATTAACACTTTAATTTTGATAACAATAATTTCAAATTTGAAGTTAACAAATTCTTAATTTTAATACAACAGAACTGTTGCAGATAGTTCATTATATTTACTGCAAAACGTATAAACATGAAAAAATATTTTATCCTTTGGATTTTATCGGCATTTTTTTGCTCACTTTCATATTCCCAAAAAATAAAATCAGGACCTATGTTGGGTTATTCTGAAATGAGAGAAGTGCTTATCTGGGTACAAACCGACCAATCGGCCAAAATAAAAGCATCATATTGGCCCAAAACTGCCTCAGGAATTAAATTTTTTACTGATGAAATGGTAGCCGACAAATCAAAAGGCTTTTCAGTAAAACTCATTGCAGACCAAGTTCAACCTGGCATTGTATACGACTATGAGATATATGTCAATGGCAAAGCCCAAAAATTTTCCTATCCGCTTACCTTTCAATCAAAAAAGCAGTGGCTTTTTAGGGGTGATGCACCCGATGTTAAAATAGCTATGGGCAGTTGCACCTATGTAGCAGAAGCATTCTACGATCGTCCCGGTGAACCTTACGGTGGAAATTATGAGATTTTTACATCCATTTACAACAAAAAAGCAGATATAATGCTCTGGCTGGGCGACAATACATATCTGAGAGAACCCGATTGGGATACAAAAACGGGCATTTATCACCGATATACGCATACTCGTTCATTAAAAGAATTGCAGCCACTTTTGGCCAATACCCACAACTATGCCATTTGGGACGATCACGATTTTGGCCCAAACGACTCCGACCGTGGTTTTTGGAACAAAAATACTACTTACGAAGCTTTTCAAACTTTTTGGGGCAATCCCTCATTTGGCATAGGAGACCTAAAGGGTGCTATCACTTCCTTCCAATGGTCTGATTGTGAGTTTTTTATGCTCGACAATAGGTTTTATCGCACGCCCAATAATCAGAAATCGGGCGAATGCACGGTGTTGGGCAAAGAGCAGTTGCAATGGCTCAAAGATGCTTTAATTTCAAGCAAATCGACCTTCAAGTTTGTTGCTATGGGTGGGCAATTTGTAAACGATGCCAAAGCCCATGAAAGCTACATAAATTTATGCGCAGCTGAAAGAGACAGCATATTTAGCTTTTTGAAAAAGGAAAAAATTTCGGGTGTTATTTTTCTATCAGGCGACAGACACCATAGCGAGGTATCAAAACTCAATAGGCCTGATGCTTATCCCATTTATGATTTCACCGTTTCACCACTTACATCAAAAGCCAATCCAAAAGCCAAAGAGGAAAATAACACTTTGAGAATCCCAGAATCGTTGCTTACGGAACGCAATTTTGCAATAATGGAAATAACAGGGCCTAGAAACGAACGTCAATTAAAGCTTACTTTTTACGATGTAGCGGGAAATGAAAAATGGAATACAGTAATCAAGGCAAAAGAACTTAAATAAGCTTTTGCAAGTATGTTTTCGATTTGTTGAATAAGAAAATACATTTATCTATTTTAGTGCGCTTATTTGTAGAATTTTTCTTTAAGTTATCATGCAATAGCGCAAAAACAGATGTTAAGTGTAGTTATTCCTATTTATAATGAAGAAGGCAATATAGCTGAAATCAATAAAAGGCTGAAGCAGGTATGTGCAAAACTCAGCTTGGCTCACGAGTTTGTGTTTGTAAACGATGGTAGCAAAGACAATTCTTTAGCTATTTTAAAAGACTTAGCAAAAAGCGAAGCGCATGTCAAATACATAAGTTTTAGCCGTAATTTCGGCCACCAAATAGCCGTAATGGCAGGTTTAGACCATTGTAAAGGCGATGTGGTGGTTATAATCGATGCCGACCTGCAAGACCCACCCGAACTCATCGAAGAAATGTACGCAAAGTACAAAGAAGGCTACAAAGTGGTGTATGCAAAGCGCAACAAACGCAAAGGTGAGAGTTGGTTTAAGCTAATGACAGCGGGCATATTTTATAGAATTTTGGCTTCGATAGTCAATTTTGAGATACCTCTCGACACAGGAGATTTCAGGTTAATAGACCGCAAAGTGGTAGATGCGCTCAAGCAAATGCCCGAAAACAATAAATTTTTACGTGGACAAATTGCATGGCTAGGTTTCAAGAGTACTTATGTGATGTATGACAGAGACGAACGCTTGCATGGAAAAACAGGATATCCGCTTCGCAAAATGCTCAAATTTGCGCTAGACGGTATCACCAGCTTTTCGAGCTCTCCTTTAAAATTTGCTTCTATTTTAGGATTCTGTGTATCTGGACTGGCTTTTTCGATTATGCTGTATGCACTATTTGGCTATTTTATATTGCACGACACCATTTCAGGTTGGACTTCGCTTATCATCAGCACTATGTTTATTGGCGGAATTCAGCTTTTGGCTATCGGAATTATCGGTGAATATATCAGCCGGATAAATGTTGATGTAAAAAAACGTCCTTTGTATGTGATTGATGAAATAAGCGAAATTAAAATTTGAATATGGACAGCAATTATTATAAAGAATACTTCCATTTAGAACGTAGCAATTGGTGGTTTACGGCTCGGTTGGAGATTCTAAAAAGTTTTATTACCAAAAATATATACAATAAAAAAGAACTAAAAATTCTAAATATTGGCGTAGCAACAGGAGCTACATCAGTTATGTTGGAGCAGTTTGGACAGGTAAAATCTATTGAGTACGATGAGTCATGCTATGAATTTGTAAAAAATACTCTATCTATTGATATTGAACAGGGTAGCATTTTGGAATTACAATTTGAAAACGAAACCTTTGATTTGGTATGCGCCTTTGATGTGATAGAGCATGTAGAAGACCATCAAAAAGCTGTGGACGAAATGAAAAGGGTGTGTAAATCCAATGGCATGGTGTTTGTAACCGTACCTGCTTTTATGAGCCTTTGGGGGCAGCATGATGTAGTGAACCATCACTACCGAAGGTATAAAAGGAAAGAATTAGAGTTACTATTTAATGAAAATGGGAACGTAGTATTTAGCAGCTATTTCAATTTTTACACATTTTTACCTGCCTATCTGGTGCGCAAATTAAGCAACCGATTTCCACGCCTTTTAAAGCGCGATGGTTCCGGAAGCGACCATTCTATGTTTAAATTAGGCATGTTTAATAACGTGCTACATCATATTTTTTTGAGCGAGAAACACATCTTATGCAATAATATTACGTTCCCTGTTGGTGTTTCGGCAATGTTGATGTGGAAAAAAGTGACGCAATAAAAAAGAAAATTTTAAAAAACTAATATATACGCCAATAAATGCTTTTTAATTCACCTCATTTCATTATATTTTTTGTAGTAGTTACTGTCTTATATTTTTTATCAAATGTATTGTGGAGGCAAATAATTTTGCTTGTTGCCAGCTGCTATTTTTATATGTGCTTTGTGCCTGAGTATATTCTTATTCTGTTCGGTACAATACTTATCGATTACATAGCAGGGATATATATTGAAAGAAGCACTATACAATATAAACGGTTGCTTTTGGCATCCAGCATCGTAGCCAATGTGGGCATCTTAATGTATTTCAAGTACTTTAATTTTTTAAACGAATCGCTCACAAGCATTTTCAATATATTTCATAGCAGCAATCCTATCGGTAATCTTTCAATTTTATTGCCTATCGGATTGTCTTTTCACACTTTTCAAGCCATGAGCTACACCATAGAGGTGTTCAGAGGCAACCAAAAGGCGGAAAAAAACATCTTGGTTTATGCTTTATATGTGATGTACTACCCTCAGCTGGTGGCAGGGCCAATAGAAAGGCCACAAAATATTTTACATCAGTTTTATCTAAATCATTCTTTTGATTATGCACGAGTGACAAGTGGACTTAGGCTTATGGCTTGGGGCTTGTTTAAAAAAGTAGTAATTGCCGATAGACTATCTATGATGGTAGACAATATTTACAATGATGTACATTCGCACAAGGGCATCCCACTCCTTTTGGCAACCCTTTTTTTTGCTTTTCAAATATTTTGTGATTTTTCGGGCTATTCCGATATTGCCATTGGGGCATCTAGGGTGATGGGCATCAAATTAATGGATAATTTTAATCGGCCTTATGTCAGTAAGTCTGTACAAGAGTTTTGGACACGCTGGCATATATCTCTCTCAACTTGGTTTAGAGACTATGTCTATATTCCACTAGGAGGGAGCAGAAACGGGCAATTCAACACCTACATAAATCTGTTTTTAGTATTTCTTATTTCAGGATTGTGGCATGGGGCTAATTGGACGTATGTAGTTTGGGGTGGACTCTTAGCACTTTTTATAATAATCTCTAATATAATAAAGCCATTTTTAAGTAAAATATTTACAAAAGAAACCGTGCTAACTAGTGGTTTAGCAATAGTAGTAACTTTTATATTAATAGACTTCGCTTGGATATTTTTCAGAGCAAAAAGCTTGTCAGATGCAAATTATATCATTGGCTATATTTTTTCGGGAGTAAAAGGACAAGCAATAGACATTTTTTATAACGTCAACAATTGCAGAAATGCATTACTTTATCTGGGTGTTGGCAAAGTTGAATTTTTAATTGCGATACTAAGTATAATAGCCATGGAAACTATCCAATATCTGTGCAGAAATAGAAAAATTGAAGACAGCTTGGTAAAGCTTCCTTTTACCCTACGATGGGGCGCATATATTTTATTTATTACTTCCATTTTTCTTTTTGGCGTATTTGACCATAAGCAACCATTTATCTATTTTCAATTCTAATGTTTAAGTTGCTTACAAAATCTGTTTTACTTTTTACGATAGTATTCGTTACTTTATATATTGTATTACTGCAATATCCCTACATTCCACCCCAAAACACCTATTTGTTGGGGGCTAAAATCAAGCATACGAGGCTAGATACTGTTTCTTCACCTCGTATCATTTTAATAGGGGGCTCAAATTTGGCATTTGGAATAGAAAGCAAGACTATTCAAGATTCTTTGGGTATTAACATTATTAATATGGGTTTACATGGGGGGTATGGTACAGAATACATTTGTAATGAAATAATATATAGACTAAGAAAAAACGATATTGTGGTATTTAATTTTGAATACCTTCTGCATGATGGAAATACAGAAATCAAACATGAAACCCAACAACTATATCCTGAATCTCGGTTTTTTGAAGAAATAAATTTATGGAGAAAAGTAAAAAATGAATATGATTACATAATATCTATCTGTACAAAAAATCTTATAAAAATTCAGCAGGTAATTCGTAAACAAATACCTAATCAAGATATAAATACCAATCCGGAAGATACAAATTTGGTATTCAGGTATTCCGGCTTCAATCAATATGGCGATTTAATCAGCCACCTAAATAAGCCAAGTGTTGAACTTCAATATGACATCTACCAACCTGATGGTGTAGATTACGATAAGTACATCAGTGTATTTAACGATTTCGCAAAAAAGTATGAATCAAAAGGGGCAAAAACCTACTTTATGTTCGTAACCTATCCTGAATCTGTATTCCAGCAACATGAAAAAATAATAGAAAAGTATTACGAAAAACTTAAAAAGAAAGCTGAGTTCCCTATTTTAAACACACCTCAATCTATGGTGCTGCCTGACAGTTGCTTTTTCGACTCATACTATCATTTGAATAAAATAGGAAGGCAAAAAAGGACAGAATTAATGGTAAAATTTTTGAAAATAATTAATTAAAAAAAATGCTATTTAAGTGCACAATACAACAAAAACGATACATAATTACTTTCTTTCCCAAATTTCTACTTCCCAGCTTCCTAAAAGCATTTGAAAATAAACTGTTTCTTTAAAAGAATAATTTTGTTCCAAAAGGCTTCTATCCATGTAATTGAAGCCAAAATAATTTTTGGTTTGCAGTATCGCTTCAAACTTTTTGGTGTCAATCTCTTCTTTTATTTTTTGGATAAAATTTTCGTGAGTTGACTCTATTACGGCATATTTAGATTGGTCTTTTACATTCAACGCATCTCTGAAATATTCAGTAGATCCATTGTTATAAATCATATTTCTAGTTTGAGCAACTATTGAGGATACTTCAGGAGAATTGTAAATTGATCTATACTTTAATACTTTGCTTTGTATAGCCTCTAATTCAGGCTTCATAGATTTTAGTCTATGATAGTTTTCGATATACCGAGAATGGATTTTGACAGTAAAAGTAATAAGCAAAACTATGGATACGGTATTTATATATGACTTATTAATATAATTTGATAAAAACTGAGCAATTAAAATTATCAGAAATGGAGTCATGATATGATATAAGTACGTAGCACAACAAGACCCCTCATGCCAACCCAATTTTACAACAAAAGCCCCTAGTCCCCCCAAAAATGCAAATAGAAACAATCCTCCTTTTCTCAATTCATCAAAAACTGCATTTAAACTATTTACTTTCTTTATGTTTGACACAGACAAATAGCAAAAAATAAATAATATTAATGCTACGAAATATAAAAAGTTATCACCCACGAAACTATTTAACTGATTTTTGAGGTGATTAAAAGAAGAAATGTTTGAACCTTTGATTGCATAGTAAGAAACAGAGAAATATAACTCAAATACGTTATTTATCAATACAACACATAATCCAAAAGATATTGAAAAAGCACAAATAAAAATTAGTCCACGCTTACAGTTTATAAATACTGTGTAATAACACAGTAAAATAACTGCGCCAAGCAATACATATTGCTTAATATAAAATCCAACTAGAAATATCAATAGGCTAAATGCAGTAGATTTATTTGAAAAATTATAATAATCCGCAATAAAATATCCTGCTATTAGAAATAAAACAGCACATGAGTTGGGGAATGCAAAATTTGAAAGAATAATTTGTTCATATATAAAAACTGAAACCGCTACTATAGCGATAGAAATATTTACATTTTTCTTTTTTAAAATAATAAAAACAAAAATGCTGCCAGCTAAAATGCATAACGTGGTCAATAGCCTTGCGGTTTCTAATGTAGAAATACCAAAAGGATTTAAAACAAAATCGAACAAAGCCACAAACAATGGGAAACCAAACCCATAGGCATAAAATGCTTGAGGTAAATTATTTGTAGAATACGGATTTTGAAATTCTTTTAAAAGGTTCACAATCGGTATAATTGCGCCCTCCCGATATTCATGTTGAAAAGGAAAAAATATTATTTGATATTGGTTTAAAAGAAAAAAAACAATGCCAATTAAAAAGGCAGTATAAACTAATCCAAGCTGAATTTTATCTCTCATAACACATCACATGACTACCAAAATACCACTGTTCTCTGGTGAGCTTAAAGTTTTTTTCTTCTAATTTCTTCACAAAATCCTTATGATCGGGCATCCACCAGCTTTCGAAAATCCAAATACCCATATTATTTGAACTTAAAAATAGTTCATCTTTGATCATTATAGTCTTATTTCCATAATAGTTTGGGTAATATCCGTAAACACCTCTATAATCCATTTCTATTGGATTCAAATCAGGAGTAATGTCTCTGAGTGGATAATTATTGGGGTTGTTTTCGGCCATATATTTTCCCATAGAGCGCCAATCACACTTTGTGTTTGTGAAATAAAGCCTTTTTTCATGAAAGACGTTAATCACAGAAAGCATTACAAACAATGCCAATATTGAATATCCATAAATCTTATTTTGAATTTTATAAATTCCATAACCTACTATTATGATTAATACCGGATAGCTGCCAGTCAAATATCGAATGTGCATAGTAGGTGCTGAAACCATAGATTTAATATAAGGGATATACAAGCTCAACAATAACCATGAAAAAATAAAAAATAGCTTACTGGTATTTGATAGTTTGTTAACCAAAACAGAAACAGTAAAAAATCCAAGTAAAAAAATTAAGACTGGTTGTTTTCCATAAAAATCAAGAATGTATTCAAGTATTACAAATTGTGAAGGCTTATCCCTGCCTTCTTGTAAAGCAGATAATTTCAATAATACGGGCAGCATGGGCGAAAAAAGCACTACAGCAAGACTTGCATAAATGAGGATAGCTCTAAATTCTGTTTTTCTCCAAAAAGCTTTAAAATCAGCCCCACTATTTGCCCAAAAAAGTGTTACCATGGCGGCTTGTGAAGCAAGAATATATACGCCAAAATAGTGAGTGTAAAGAAACCCTGTAGTTGAAAGGACATAAAAAATTGCACTACTTTTAGAAACATTTTTATTTATTAAAATATCATATAAATATGCAAAACTGAACGTTACAAGGGCAAAAAAGAGGGTGTATTGTCTTGCCTCTTGAGAGTATTCTATATGGTATACATTTACACATAACAATGAAGCCAAAATTAGTCCTAGCTCTTTATTACTGAACTTTTTGCCAAATACATAGACTGCATACACTCCCCATACTCCAAACAATAATGCTGGGAAGCGCACTACCTTATCACCTAATCCTACGCTATTTAACCAAATCCATTCTATAAAATAAAAAAGTGGAGGGTGGTTATCATGCGTGTAAATAAACCAAAAACGATTCCAACTCACATTTGGTGCACATGTAGCTGCGGTGTGCAATTCATCAAGCCACAAACTTTGAAAGTCTAGTCTATTGAGTCGAAGAAAAAAGCAACTAACGAGAATAAAGCTTAAAACTAATACATATTTGTTTACAAAAAAAAATGCAACTAATTTCATGTTTTAATTTAATTATTTTTTAGTTTCCCTAGGAAATTTGTAGTTATTGATACTACAGCAATGAAAAAGTAAACATAATAATATTTTAAATCTTATTTTCTTATTATAACTTTTAAAGTACTTACAAATAGCTTATCATTTACCACAATATAATAAATGCCATCATTCAAATTATCAAGGTTTATGGAAAAAGTATTATTTATTTTATCAATTAGCTTATTAGTGAATATACCAGTACCCAAACTACTGTAGAGGCTAATTTTTAATTGAGTCACAATATTGTCTTCTATTTCGATATTCAATTTTCCAGTTGTAGGATTGGGATAAATAGAAAAACTTGAATTTTGATTATTAATTACTCGAGTTTGTTCTGATTCTAGCTTAGCACTAGGTATAGTTGGATTATTATTAGTTGCACATGTTATAAATGAAAAATCAGACAGCTGCATTATTACATTAGGCAAAAGTATAGTTTCATTAGTTGCAAAGACTTGATTATAGGCAGTATATGTTTGATTTTGTTGAATTCCTGTTGGAACTTGACGAGCAAGTACATCAGAACCATTTGGAATAACACCAATTCGAATGTTATTATCTGAAAGCCTTTTTTTCCATAATTGATATTCATATTCTTCATCTTCAAAAGTGGCTTGAGCACAGTAGTTATTTGTACAATCAAAATTATATTCAGTTGGCAACTTTACCTTTTCACATCGAAATCCATTTGTAAATATAAAATTTTCAGTTATTGAATCTACATCAGAACAGTTTGAATGTGATGAAAGATCATATTTACAATCTGTTGGCGAAGTCCATTTTACTATATTGTTTGTAACAATATTATTATTAAACAATGCAATTGAATCATAATTAGTTGTAGAGTTATTATGACCATAGTAAAAAGGATGCACATATATGCCTGACGTTTTGCTATTTACACCCCCTATACTACACAAATATTTAATTGATTTATAAAAATCTTTAGTTGATTGAAGCTTTTGTGTTGAAACTATTCTATTATTTATAATTTTACAATCTCTACCATATGCTATTGCAATACCATAATTTACTGTATTGACAACTTGGTTATTATAGGCATTTACATATCTACAACTATTTAATAGGTATGGGGGTATTCTAGTTGTATTAGCAGGACATTCTACAGGGGCTGGACTTAAAAGTTCATCTGTTTCATTATTCCTACATTCGTGATCTCTACTATCTGCAATTAATATCCCTCCACCTACAAAGAAATTATCATCTGATGGGTAAGCGCAAGAAGTTTTTATAAAGTTATTATCGATTTCCAGAGAGTTAGATTCAGATAGTCCGCTTGATTCATAAATATTTATTACATCTCCTGCTGCACTTTTGTCTGGTTCGTTTATAAATTCGTTCCATGATATCTTAGCAGATTTTAAGCCTCTCATACTATGTAGTTGAATTCCATGCCATGGTTTGGGTTTAGTTGTTACACATGGATTGTTGTAATGAAAATCAGATGCAGTGTAGAATTCATTAGTTATTCCCTTAGAAACTCTTCCATCGATATTTTTAAATACATTTTTAGAAATTATCAGTCTTTCATATGTGGATTCAATTACATTACTACCAACTAACATAACCCCGTGGCAATCCTCAAATGTATTGTTTTCAATATTAATTAATGATGGATTTGTAATGTAAATAGCAACTGGTGAAGTTTGACATTGAATGGTATTTTTGCCCCTAAAAAAATTATTTCTAATAATAATTTTATGGTAATACCCACCATTATAATTGCCTGAAAAAACTAAGTATTCTCCAGATCCTTCAATAATACTATTTTCTAAAATTACAGTAGTATTTGGATGTTCATAATCAATATAAGTAAATTTTATTGCGGGTTCATTATTATTTGAAGTAAAATTACCGCATATTTTTACTACTCCTGAAGTATTTCTGCAACAATTTATATATAGATTATCAACTAGTAGCTGCCCAGTATTTTGAGAACAATTACACTGACCATAGCAAATACTGTAACATATATTAATAATAGTGAATATCAGAATAATATTTTTCATTTATTAATTACCATTTTTAAATCTCTTATATCCTTATTCAATTGTAAAATATACAACGTTAATTCTTCAATTTTTTCCATTTGAAGTCTCAAAATTTCACCAGCATCTAATCCATTTTTTTCAATATCAAAAGCAGAAGGTATGTTTGGCAATTTATGTGTCTCTTTAATGATTTTTTCTAAGTCCTCTAGAGAAAGAAGTTTATAGTCATTATTAAATACATAGTCTGCAAAAGCATTAGTAACAACAACTTTACGAGCATGTATTTCACCGTCTACGGAAAGTAAAGAAGAAGTAGATGAAGCTTTTTTGATTCCAGTAAAATTTTTTTCGTAAATTATTACTTGACCTGATGATAATATTTCCATTGCTACTCCCTGATTGCCTGCATTTAAGTCAGAGGGTCCTCTAGTAGTAATAAATTTTATTGATTTTCCATTTGAGGCATTAGCTATAGCCAAATTTCCTCCAGTTGTATTCGGGACAGTTTGGTGTGCATAAATATATGAATCATATTGACTCGCTGGCCATATTGGATAGTTTAATTGATATTTAACCCCAATTGAAATTCCATTTCCGTTTATGTTTCTAACTCTCAAACCTATATCATCCCCATTTATTATGTCAACTTTCGTTTCTGGATTAGTTGTCCCAATACCAAAACTCCCATTATTTCCTCCAAATAAAGTTGGCCCATTGTTACCTAATTTCAATCCTGCTCCGTTTCCTGAAGTGCCATATAACCCAAGAATATTGGCTTGGTCTATGTCTGTAAAGTAGGTATCATCTCCTATTTGCAAATTCCTTCCTCCAGCACCATAAACATCTGCCAAATGCAATTGTGCAGAAGGAGAAGACCCAGTACCTATACCTACATTTCCGCCATTTCTATTCAATATCAAATTTCCCCAAGCTTGGTTGTGTTTATTGACAGAGCTTATCTCAGCCCATCCATCCGAAAGTTGTGATACATATAGAGCTAATTGTGTATTTCCAGTAACGCCTCCACCGACTAAAATACCACCTGCTCCATTGGGATTTACATGTAGTTTAGCTAAGGCTGAGGTGATTCCAATGCCTACATTTCCACCATTTGGTTGAAAGACGATATCTTTCCTTGTTCCGGAAGTCCCGTAAGAATCAATATTCCAACTTCCATTTGATAGATTTGAAAAGAACAGTCTTTCTACACCACTTTGTATTACAATTCCATTATCATTTGTGGGTGTATTAATATGAAGTGTTTTTATTGGATTATCTATTCCTATCCCTACTTTTCCTGTATTGTAGTAAATACTGCTACTATTTGTTGTCCATTGTGAACTTGGTAAGTTAGCCCATGAAGCAACACCATGTAAGCTCGACATAAGCACTTTTCCTTCGCCTGCACCACCTTCCATAATAAATCCTGTAGTCTTAATATCTCCAACCACATGCAATTTTGTTTCCGGAGAAGAAGTGCCAATACCAACTTTTTCATTCGGATTATTGACAAATGTATTGATAATAAGCGGGCTGTTTTGTGAGCAATTACAAGTTATATAATACCCACCTCCGACATCAGATGAGCTCTGGTTGCTACTTGCTGAAAAAGAACTGATAATACTTCCTCCTGGTGCATGTACATTACACTGGTATTGTAAACATGTACCACCTGTTTGCTGTGTACTAAACTGGGCTTTAGAAGTATAACTAAAAACCAAAACAATAGAACATAAAACGAGTACTTTCATATTTTATTTTTTTATTACACACAAAACTCAAAATATAATAGTAGCATCTAAAACCAATTTTTATATATTTGTAATCTAAAAAAGGTTTTTATGAAACTAAAAGTTGGTAACAAGTTTGTGGCTATAAGAGAGGAAAAACGCTTGAATCAAGATGAAATGGCCGAATTACTTGGCATCAGTACAAGTGCTTATGCCCGAATGGAACGAAACGAGGTCAGTCCAGATATTGAACAATTGGTAAAATACTCACAAAAGCTGGAAGTTCCCATACAAGAGTTTCTTCCCGATACTGTTTCAATAACTAACAGGCAAAACATGGGGCAAGCAGGAATATTGTTTGGCAACTTATATTATTATGCGGATGTAAACCAACAGACCCTACATTTATCAAAAGACTTGAGCAATCTTGAAAATGAAAACAGGTTGCTGAAAGAGCAAATTGAACTATTAAAAAATCAGCTCAATCTTCTTGAAAAAAACTTTAAAAATTAGTGACATGGCTTACTGTTAACCTATTTCAATAAGAAATTAACAGTCAAAAATCAAAAAACTAACTCTACCTATTCTTATCAAATTCACTTCCCATTAAGCCAAAATATATTATGTAGACATAGCAGGCGGCTGCTATGAGAAAGGCGTATTGTAACCCTACAAAATCGGCTGCGGTGATTACTACCAAGGGAATAATAGCCCCGCCTACTATAGACGAAATGAGCACGGCTGCACCTTCTTCAGCGAAATGACCTAAACCGTTAATACCCAACGTAAAAATGGCAGGAAATAATATGGAGTTGAAAAAACCCACCGCTACAATAGAAACTACGGAGATATTACCGGACGAGAAAACAGAAATGATAGTAAATGCAGCCGCTGCCATGGCAAAACCTGCAACAACTTTTCGGGGCGATAGGTCGCGCATGATAAAGCCACCTATCAACCTGCCCACCATAGCACTGCCCCAGTAGTATTGAAGCATTTCTATGGCTTTTTTCTCATCTACCAAGCTGCCGCCTACGGTAGGTAGCGTGAGATATTGTACCAAAAAAGTACCAATTGAAACTTCCGCACCCACATACGCAAAAATGGCAATAGCTGCCAAAAGCAAATGCTTGATTTTGAATAGATTATTGATAGAAACAGGATCCATTTTTACCAACACAGGCAATCCTCCGGTGTTAAACTCAGGCAATTTGGAGGTGTAAAACATCACTCCTGTCACTATGATAACCCCTGCCATTAGCAAATAAGGCGTTTTCAGTGCTACAGATTCGGCTTTAATAAAATCTTGTGGAGAAAGAGTGGCCAGACTTTCTTGTGAAATATCAGAAAGCATATAAATAAGATAGCTACCGAAAATAATCGTAAAAATTCTGCCCAAAGAGTTGAGCGATTGGGCAAAAGTGAGGTTTGAAGCAGCTTTTCGGGGTGTACTTTGCAGCACCACGTAGCCATTGGCCGCTATTTGAAGAAATGTGACACCACAAGCTATGGTAAAAAGCGACAACAGAAAGAACAAAAAATACATTTTCTCTAAGCCATAATAAAAACAAATGCAGCCAAGCGCAGAGAGAATCAATCCGAAAATGATACCATTTTTGTAGCCATATTTATCTATAAATAGTGCTGCCGGATAGGAAATAATGAGATAAGTAGTGAAGAAAGTAAAATTTAGCATAAGAGCCTGCGAAAAACTCAAGCCAAACTCAAACAGCCTTGGAATGAGCAAATCGTTGAGCTGGGTGAGAAATCCCCAAATAAAAAAAAGCAGCCCGAGTGTGAACAGGTCGAATATCCCTACTTTTTGTTTAAAGTTTTTTTGTAAGGAATCGTATACGTGCATAGGTTTACGTCAAAATTTGTAAAGTAGTGGTAAATGTTGTTTGCCCTACAAATATATAAGTATTTATCTCTATTTCTATTATTTAGTTTCTTATTACACTTATGTTTGATGTCTATAAAAGTATTTTAAAGCCATTACTTTTCAAAATAAATCCTGAAAAAGCGCATCACATCACTTTTTCTTTGATTTCTTCGCTGCGGTTTGTACCTTTTTCGGGAGTAATTACTCGCAAAATATATGCAGTAAATGCACCTCAATTGGAGAGAGAAGTTTTTGGTATAAAGTTTCCCAATCCTGTTGGTTTGGCAGCGGGTTTAGACAAAAACGCTTTGGTTTTCAACCAATTAGCCGATTTTGGCTTTGGCTTTGTGGAGATAGGTACCGTGACACCTAAGCCACAATTTGGTAATCCCAAGCCCCGCTTGTTTCGTTTGCCACTCGACAATGCGCTTATTAATAGAATGGGCTTCAATAACGATGGTGTAGAAAAAGTGGTCGCTAGATTAAAAAATAAATATAAAAACATCATTATTGGTGGGAATATTGGCAAAAACAAACTTACACCAAATGAAAAGGCCACTGACGACTATAAAATATGCCTTGAAAAATTATATCTGTATGTAGATTATTTTGTGGTAAATGTGAGCTCGCCCAACACTCCGGGCTTAAGAGAATTGCAAGAAAAAGAACCCTTGCGCCAACTACTCGAAGAGTTGAAAATATATGGCTACGAACTTTCTCAAAAGCATGGGATAAAAGCAAAGCCTATTTTGCTGAAAATAGCACCCGATTTGACAGAAAGCCAACTTGACGACATCGTTGAAATAGTGATAAATACCAAAATAGATGGAATCATAGCCACCAACACTACTATTTCAAGAGAAAATTTGCTTTCAAACAGCACATGGGTAGAGCAAATAGGTGCTGGCGGACTTAGTGGAAAGCCGGTGAAAGATAAATCTGCTGCCGTGATAAAATACATTTCTCAAAAATCGGGTAAATCTATTCCTATTATCGGGGTGGGTGGCATTCACAGTGCCGAAGATGCCAAAGAAAAACTGGAAGCAGGAGCCAGTTTGGTACAGCTTTACACCGGATTCGTATATGAAGGACCTGGACTGGTAAAGAACATAAATGCAGCTTTGGTGTAAAATAACCAGTAAAAAGATGCAAGATGTAAATTAATACATCAAATAAAACTTTTTAAACAGCAGCGATGTTGTAAATTTGCTGTTAAATGTTTAGATTCAATCTAAATCTAGTTACTGATGTTTAAAGAAGATAGCGATACATTACTGGAAGAAATCACCACCTCTGAATATAAGTATGGATTTACTACCAATATAGAGGCTGATGAAGCACCAAAGGGTTTAAATGAAGATATTATTAAATTTATATCTGCGAAAAAAAACGAGCCTGAATGGATGCTTGAGTGGCGTTTGAAGGCCTATCGCCATTGGCTCACTTTGAAAGAACCTGAGTGGCAAAACGTGACTTATACCAAAGTAGATTATCAAGATATCAAGTATTATTCTGCACCAAAACAAAAGAAAAAAGCCAATTCGCTCGATGAAATAGACCCTGAATTGAGGGCAACCTTTGAAAAATTGGGCATTTCGCTCGATGAGCAAAAGCGATTGACAGGTGTGGCTGTAGATGCTGTGATAGACTCAGTATCTATAGCGACCACGTTTAAAGATAAATTGGCTGATTTAGGGATAATTTTCTGTTCCATCAGCGAAGCCATCAAAGAGCATCCACAGTTGGTAAAAAAATACTTGGGTTCTGTTGTTCCTGTGGCAGACAATTATTTTTCTGCATTAAATTCTGCTGTGTTTTCAGACGGTTCGTTTGTATACATTCCCAAAGGTGTACGTTGTCCTATGGAGCTATCTACCTATTTCAGGATAAATGCAGCCGAAACAGGTCAGTTTGAACGAACCTTGATAGTAGCCGATGAAGGCAGCTATGTAAGCTACTTGGAAGGCTGTACAGCCCCAATGCGCGATGAAAACCAGCTACACGCAGCCGTGGTTGAGCTAATAGCACTAGATAAATCAGAAATAAAATATTCTACCGTTCAAAACTGGTATCCGGGCGATAAAGAAGGTAAAGGAGGGATTTACAACTTTGTAACCAAAAGAGGTATAGCCCACAACCAAGCCAAGATTTCGTGGACACAAGTGGAAACAGGTTCTGCTGTGACATGGAAATACCCAAGCGTGATATTGAAAGGTGATAATTCCATCGGAGAATTTTATTCTGTGGCCGTTACCAACAATATGCAGCAGGCAGATACAGGCACTAAAATGATTCATTTGGGCAAAAACACCAAATCGAGGATAGTTTCAAAAGGTATATCGGCAGGAAAAAGCCAAAATTCGTACAGAGGACTTGTGCAAATCCACAAAAGGGCAGAAAATGCCAAAAACTTCTCTCAGTGTGACAGTTTACTGATGGGAGACAAATGTGGTGCACACACATTTCCTTATATAGAAATAAAAAACAACACTTCTACAGTAGAGCACGAGGCCACTACATCAAAAATAGGTGAAGACCAAATATTCTATTGTAACCAAAGGGGAATAGACACCGAGCAAGCAGTAGCATTGATAGTAAATGGTTATGCGAAAGAAGTATTGAACCAATTGCCCATGGAATTTGCCGTAGAAGCACAAAAACTGTTGGCAATCAGCCTGGAAGGAAGCGTGGGCTAGCATGAGGGACAACAAAATACATGTGCTTACCGTGCGATTTCAGGTATATGTGCTCTTGATAGCTTCGATTTCTACTGGACTCACCGGATTGTTTTTAAGAGAAGATGTGTTTGACAACATAAAAGTAATTTTATTACTTACAATAGGTTTGATAATGCTTGTCGTATTTTCGGCACTAGCCATTAAAAATTACAACAAGACTAACGACATACTAAACAGAAGATAAAATGAGCACAGAGACTTATGTTTGGACATTGATGTTAACAGCAAGTACCATTGTTATTGGAACTTTTAGTTTCTTTCTTTGGTCTTCTTTTCATGAGCTAAAAGAAGTTGATTAAGGCAATTTGAATATTAAGTCTACATGGCATCGCAAACTGAAATATTAGTTAATAAAATCAAAGCAGAACCCAATGCTTTGCTAATAATAGAGCGTGTCCAAAGAGAACTGGAAGAAGAAAAAAAGAAAAGGCAAGAGTTTTACGATTTGATTCATGAAGATATAAAAGCTGAATTTATTAATGGAGAAATAGTGATGCACTCTCCTGTGATGTTAAGACATTGGAAAACTTCCATGAGTTTATCTAGGGCTATATCTAATTATGTAGACAAAAATGACTTAGGGATAGTAGGAGTAGAAAAAGTAATGCTAAATTTTACTAGAAACGACTACGAACCAGATATCGTGTTCTTTTCAAAGGAAAAAGCAAAAGAGTTTACAGATGAACAGCTCTTATTTCCTCCTCCTGATTTGATTGTGGAAATATTATCTGACTCAACAAAAAAACGAGATAGAGGAATAAAATTTATTGATTATGCGGCACATGGTGTGTATGAATATTGGATAGTAGACCCTGCAAAAAAGATACTTGAGCAATATGTGTTACGAAACGGAGAATATACCATTTTAGGAACTCACGGTGTAGAGAGCAAATTCAAAGCCGTTGTAATTAAAAACTTTGAAATAGAATTAAAATCGATATTTGAATAAAAGGATGAGATGTGCTGTTTGTGATTCGGAAATTCCACCCAAAAGGCTAGAAGCTTTGCCAGATACGAAAGTATGTGTGAACTGTAGCAGTACAGAACGGGTACACGGACATCCGATTATCTCAGGGAAAAATTCTTATTCAGAATTGCAAATAGTGAGCGCAGAGAAGGCCAACGAGCTAGCCATGAAACAAGACAGAAAAGGAAGCATAGCCACGGGCGTACAATTCAGACAGCTACCGCCACCTAAATTGAGCAATTTTGAATAGAATATTGTGAGATAGGAATGAGAGATACAATAAAAGAAGAGCTTAAAACAGAAACCGAGAAATTCAAGACGTTCGTATTACTTGTAATTGCTACTGTTACAGGAACTGTGGGGCTCTTTTTAAGAGAAGATTTCGGGGAAAGTATAAAAATTCAAGTTTTGTTTATCCTCGGACTATTTTCAATGCTTTATTTTATCTCTTTGGCTTTTCAATCTTACTTTAATATTGATATTAACATTGAAAAATTAAAAATACAAACAGATGACGACAGGTGATATAATAGGATATGTTGGTATATTTATCATGTTTGGAGCCATTTCATGGTTTTCAATTTCAATCATGATATTACAAAACAAAGCATTAAAGAGGAATAGACCATAATTAAATCTTCCAAAATCACGCCATCTATAAAAGTATATCTTTTATGGGTAGTATGGTTTATAAAACAGAAGAACTCGAAACGATTAAAGGAAATGAGAATTAAATAAAAATATGTTAAAAATAAACAATTTACAAGCGAAAATAGGCGAAAAAGAGATTCTGAAAGGCCTTAACCTCGAAATCAAAGCGGGAGAAGTACATGCGATCATGGGCCCCAATGGCGCAGGCAAAAGCACTTTGGCATCGGTACTCTCGGGGCGTGAGGACTATGAGGTAACGGGAGGTTCAGTGGAATTCATGGGCAAAGATCTCTTGGAACTTTCGCCCGAAGACCGTGCCAGAGAGGGAGTGTTCTTGGCTTTTCAATATCCGATAGAAATACCGGGTGTGTCTACGACAAATTTCATGAAAACGGCCGTGAACGAAGTGCGTAAGTACAAAGGTCTTGAGCCTCTCGATGCGGTTTCCTTCCTCAAATTAATGAAAGAAAAAATGGCTTATGTAAATATAGACCAGTCTTTGCTCAGCCGTTCATTAAACGAAGGATTTTCGGGTGGAGAGAAAAAGAGAAACGAGATATTTCAAATGGCCATGCTGGAGCCTAAATTGGCTATTTTGGACGAAACAGACTCAGGTTTGGACATAGATGCTTTGAGAATAGTAGCCAATGGAGTGAACAAACTGCGTTCGAAAGACAATGGCATATTGCTAGTGACCCACTATCAGCGTTTGCTCGATTACATCGTACCTGATTTTGTGCATGTGCTTTACAAAGGGCGCATCGTGAAATCCGGACCGAAAGAGCTGGCACTGGAACTGGAGGAAAAAGGCTATGATTTCATTAAAGCCGAAGTAGACGGTCAGTTGGTATAGTGCGATTAATTAATAAAATTTGGCATTTTTGCTTTATTATCAAACTGATACGTAAAGGTTTTTATAACTATAATATGAATCCATTTTTCATATTTTCAGCGTTTTTATTGATTTTTTTACAGTCTTGCAAAGAAGAGAGTAAAAATCCAAGAAATGTTACAAATAGTATCAGATTTACTATTAACAGTTCTTATTCACCTAATTACAGGGTGCGGCTTTTTAAAAATTATACTGATTGGTATAACTTATCTTCCCCAGAAATAGATACAATATTCGATAAAAATGATATTTATTTAAATCAATTAGAAGGTACTAACTATTATTATTTTATCAATAAAATGCAATATGTTATAAATGACAATAAAAGTTATGACGATTTAGAAAATAGTGGAATTATTAATAATAAAATTTCTTTAACCGAGAATAAAAACTACCATAAAGTTATTAATCTTGAACGAGATCCTACTTTTTTCCTTTCAGGAGGTGAATCTGATAGAAGATATTGGCAGCTTTTTAAAATTTCAAAATCTAATAATACGAACGATAGTATTTTAACAGATTGTGATCAAAATAGATTTGTAGTATTTGGGAGAAATTGGATTGGAATAAATTTTTTCGATTCATACATCGAAGGCTCAATTTATTCAAAATGTTATAAAACTAGAAGAGAATTTGCAAGTTTAGATTACGTCTCAAATACAAATACTGATGGTGTAGCAATTGTATTGTTAGCAATTGTACAAGATAAAAAAAGTTTTTCTCAAGAATCTAATATTTGGATTGAAAATCAAACACGCTTAAAAATTGGATTATATAAGACTAAAGACACTCTTATTATCTACAAAAATGACATGAAAGAGTATTATAAATTGAGTAATGAATATTGATATGGTTTACGTAATCATTGGGGGCGGCTTGATAATACTGACATTTATTTCTATGGGCTTTCTGATATTGAAAGGAGAGTACGAATTGAATAAATATTAATAATAGACAAGTACTTCATGATTTATGCAATAATAGGTGGTGGCATTTGTCTCATTGGCTTCTTGGCCATGTCATATATGGTTTTAAAGGGCGAATACGAGTTAGATAAGGCTTAAAATATGGAATTAAAAGATATACTAATTAATAATTTTTCTGCGCAAGAGGCATCTGACTTTCAAAAGGAAAACTTTGAAGAGTTTAAAAAGTTGGGGTTTCCTACCATCAAAAACGAAGAGTGGAAATACACTTCTTTGAGTGAAGCTACCAAGCAAAACTATAAGATAGCCACTATAGACAAGGCTGAGTCTGTAAGCACTCTCGAAATAGATGGCTTAGATGCCTATAAACTATATTTTGTAAATGGACTTTTTGATGAAAACATTTCCTCAAAAAATATAAAAGGGTTAGTCATATCTCTTAATTATCAGCCTGATACAGAGATATTTGGTCAATACAAGCGTTATAATAAAGACGGGCTTATTTCGCTGAATAATTCCTATTCGAGAAATGGAATTTTGATAGAAATAGCTAAAAATACCATACTTGACAAACCTATTGTACTTTACTATATTAATAATACAAAAAGCGAAAATTCTTTAGCGCTTCCACATGTTTCTATTTTGGCAAACGAAAACACCCAAGCCAAGTTTGTAGAAATATTTTCAAAACAAGGAGAAAACACGGCATTCACCAACGCAATTACAGAAGTAGTTTTACAAGAAAATGCACATATAGAATACTACAAATTTGCCAACGAAGGTGAAAATTCCTTCCATGTAGGTACTACACAGGTTAATCAATTAGGAAAATCTGTTTTTCATGGTGTTACTGTGGGGTTGAAAGGCGATGTGGTGCGAAACAACATGAACATTTTGATGGCTAAACCCTATTCAGAATCGCATATTTTCGGACTCACATTTTTAAACAACGATTCTCATATAGATAACCACACAGTGGTGGATCACGCTGAGCACAATTGCGAGAGCAACGAGTTGTACAAATCTGTGTTGGACGGAAACTCAACATCGGTTTTCAATGGAAAAATATTTGTTAGGCAAGACGCTCAAAAAACCAACGCTTACCAATCGAGCAAAAACATTCTACTGTCAAACACTGCTTCCGCTTATTCCAAGCCCCAACTTGAAATTTGGGCTGATGATGTGAAATGTTCTCACGGCCACGCTACCGGACAATTGAATAACGACCAAATCTTTTACTTGAGAGCAAGAGGAATAGGAGAACAAGAAGCCAAGAAAATGCTTACCAAGGCTTTTGCCAAAGATATTCTTGAAAAAATCACCATTGAGCCGCTCAAAATTTATCTTGAAAAGCTGGTGGAAAACTAATATTTCAATTCCCAAAAAACTTGAAGGCTGTATTTATTTCATAGGTACAGCCTTTGTTATTAAAATACATTAATGGCACATATTTTATCTACGCCCATAAATTTAACAACAATGCTGGCAGATGCGCACCACCAAAAAGCAGGTGCGGTAGTGCTTTTCAGTGGAGAGGCTAGAAACCACAATGATGGAAAGAGTGTACAAATGCTTGAATATGAAGCAAATATAGAGTTGGCAGAATCCGTGATGAGCGAAATCATAAATAGCGCCAGAGAAAAATTCGGTTTGCATTATGCCCACTGCGTTCATCGTATAGGAAAAGTAGATATTTCTGAAAGTGCGGTATGTGTAGTTACCAGTGCATCGCACCGAAAAGAGGCTTATGATGGGAATAAATATATTATTGACCGAGTAAAGGCCGAAGCCCCTATATGGAAAAAAGAATATTTTACTGATGGCAACACCGCCTGGGGCGAAAATAAACTATGAAAAATGCAAAATAAACTCTATGGTTTGGTATTGGCAGGAGGTGAAAGTCGCAGGATGGGAACAGATAAAGGCAGCATTTTGGCAGGTGAAAAAACTTGGACTGCGATAGCTTTTGAAAAGCTATCGAAATATTGCCAAAAAGTATGTGTGTCTGTTAATTCCTCTCAAGAACATATCTACAGCCAAAAATTTGGTTATGAAAATATCATCATGGATAATATTCATATCAAAGGGCCACTTTGTGGCTTGCTATCTGCCCATAAAAGTTTCCCTGATGTCGATTGGGTAATTTTGGCCTGCGACATGACTGACATCACCCCTGATTTAATCAGTAAAATAATATTAGAATATGAATTTCAACACCTTTCTCAAAATATAGTTTTTTGCATAAATAACCATGTAGAGCCGCTTTTAGGAATATATAAAAAGGAGTTTTTGGCTGTCCATTTAAGTTTAATTTTAAACAAAAAATTAGAGAACGTGAGTATGAAACACTTTCTTGAGACATACCCTACTCAGCATATTTTACCGGAAGAAAAAGAATATATGAATTTTAAAAATTATAACGCGTTGCAAGATTTATTCGGCTAGTTTTAAAAAGTTGCTTAAAAATTGATAATATTTTAACACTTAACTCTTATTTTAGTTTTTTGAATTGTAAATCTGATAAGTTTTGACGTTTTCTGAGTATCTAGTTTCCAAAAAAATTGACCTGACCCTTTTCAAATCTGCCGAACCAAACAGATATGAAGAATGGGAGCATATTTTTGGCTTATGTGGAGCTGCCAGCTTCACTCAACAAAAACTATTTTTGATAAATGACATACGCAGAAAATATAAACTTACCGCTCACATAGAGCCAAGCGAGCAGCAAAAATCAGAGGAAGCAACACCTAAAACCGCCTCAATCCCAAAACCTATGGCTTTCAAACCAAAGTTTAAATAGTATAAAATCTTTTTTCTGACTGATGAATAAAACACTGATTAACAACCTCGTAGAAAAATTTGTGGAGGCTTCGCACATGAAGATAAATCACTACGAGCTTTTTACAGAAAAAGGAAGATACCTTAAAGAAGAATATACTTCATTAAATTTCTTTTTTTCAAGGCTTTACGATACCGGTAACTACGCAAACTTTCTTTTTACCAGCAACTCTCTCCCTGAAGACAAGTTTATCGAGATGCTCCACACACTGAGCTACCCGATTATAGTGTTTGCAAAAGAAGATAAGCTCACACCAATGTTGGTAAACAAAAAAAGCGGCAAGTTCAACTTAGAAATATTTAGAGATAATGAGGTAGAATCGCAAGAATCGGTTTCTTATCGCACTTTTATTGGGAATATTCACACGGTTAATGAACTAAATGAAAAGTACGATTATGACTATGGGCGCAGCCGCAATTTTGAAAACGACTCAGAAATATTTTTTGTAACTGGATTTCCCGTAAATCCGCTTTTATCGGAAGAAGGAAAAGAAAGTGAGTATGCCTACAAAGATGGTCATACACCCGATGAGCCCCATCACATCTCACCTATCAAGCGATTGATAAGGCTCATGAGCATTGAGCGTAGAGAAATCAGTTACATCTACTTCTTTGCTGTCTTAGTCGGGATTGTAAACTTGGCTTTGCCTTTGGGAATCCAATCGGTGATTTCGCTTATGTCGGGTGGGCAGCTGCTTGGTTCTATTGTGGTTTTGACGGTTATTATGGTGGTGGCAACAGGCTTTTCAGGCTATCTTACCATTTTACAAGTTACTTTTGTGGAGCTTTTGCAGCAGCGAGTGTTTGCTAAGGCTGCTTACGAGTTTAGTTTTCGTATTCCAAAAATCAGATTAGAAGCCATTAGCAAAGAATATGGACCCGAATTGGTAAATCGTTTTTTTGATGTAATCAACATTCAAAAGTCGCTCCCAAAATTTCTAATCGACATCACTTCTGCAGGCTTACAAATCATTTTCGGCCTAATATTACTCTCATTTTATCACCCCATCTTTATCTTTTTTGCTATTATTTTGGTGATAATGATCGTTTTGGTTGTATACCTATCCGGACCGAAGGGGATGGAATCGAGTATCAAAGAATCAAAGTTTAAATATAAAGTGGCTTATTGGTTAGAAGAATTGGCCAGAAATGCCAATACTTTCAAATTGGCAGGCTACACCAATCTCACCATTGAAAAAACAGATATTTATCTGTCGAACTATTTAGTAGCACGCAAAAAACACTTCAAAGTACTTCGTGGGCAATACATCACCATTGTTACTTTCAAAGTGTTTATCACTGCCGGATTGTTGGTACTAGGCGGGGCTTTGGTAATAAATAGTCAAATTAATTTGGGGCAATTTATTGCTGCTGAGTTGATTATCGTATTGGTAATAGCTGCTGTTGAAAAATTGATATTAACTCTTGATGTCATTTACGATTTGCTCACTGCGTTGGATAAAGTAGGTCATGTTACAGACTTGCCGCTTGAGGATACAAAAGGAATTAAACTCGATGCGTTTTTGAAAGACGAAGAAAGTTACCGATTGGCATTCAAAAATATTTCATATAAATATGCCCAATCTGATAAACTAGTGCTGCACGATGTAAATTTTGTGATAGAACCTGGCGAAAAAGTGTGTATTTGTGGGCATAATAATTCAGGTAAAACCACATTGATAAAGATTATTACAGGGCTATACAGCAATTATGGCGGACTATTTTCTATAAACGATGTCCCCATGCGCGATGTCAATATTTTTAGTTATAGAGATACCATAGGCGAAAACCTGTCGCATGACGAAATTTTTGAAGGAACTATAGAAGAAAACATCACTGTCGGCAAAAACGGAATTTCATTTGAAGACCTCATGTGGGCTATCAAAGAAGTAGGGCTTATAGATTTTGTGCAGTCGCAACCTCAGGGACTAAAAACCCGATTGGTAGGCGGTGGCAGAGACCTTTCAAGCACCATACGCCAAAAAATTATTCTGGCTCGCTCTATTGCTGAAAAACCTAAAATGCTGGTAATGGATGATGAAGTATTTACAGAACAAAATGAGAAAAAGCAGCTTCAACGTTTGTTTTTCACTCATCAAAACGATTGGTCGCTGGTGATGGTGACCAACGACCCTATGCTGCTCGCCAATTCAGACAAAGTACTGTTTTTAAAAGATGGCACCATTTATAAACAGGGAAACTTTACAGAAATGCTCCGTGATGAAGATTTTGCAAAACTCATCATTGGTAACAAAGGCAAATAAAATTGTAATAAATCTCACCCTTCAAAAACGTGTAAATATGCCAAGCTTGTCTATATTTACACGTTTTTAATTTTTATTATGGCACAAAAACAGAAAAACACCTCATCAAAAGAAACTAAAACTGCCTCGGCAGTTGCACCCAAAAATACCATAGATGCATACTTGATAGTATTATCTCTCTTCTTGGCGGCTGTGGCTTATGTTCGTTTCAGGCTTTTATCTATCCCTCTCGAACGTGATGAAGGCGAGTATGCCTACATGGGAAAATTAATTTTGGAAGGAATAGCGCCCTATGGCGAGGCCTATAATATGAAGCTTCCGGGTACACACTTTATGTACGCTGTACTAATGCTCATTTTTGGAAAAACTGTCACGGGTATCCATTTGGGGCTATTATTGATAAATTTAGGCACTTGTATTTTGTTTTTCTTTGGCTTTAAAAAGCTCTTCAATCCCATTGCAGGTTTGGCTTCAGCGGCTGTATTTGGAATCATGTCTATTTCGGCTTCATTTTTGGGGTTTGCAGCACATGCTACTCATTTTGTTACTTTTTATTTGGCTTTAGGAGTGTTTTTTTATTCGAAATATTCTTTGGATAAAAAGATGCTTTGGATTTTTCTCACTGGAATCATGTTTGGAATGGCATTTTTAATGAAACAGCAAGCTGCATTTATAATCATAATGGGTGGTTTGTGGGTAGTGTCAGGTCATATTTTTGCCAAGCCATTTCAAGCAAAATCTTTTGTTACAGATGTTTTAGCCTATTCTGTTGGTGTGTTTGTGCCTTATTTACTCACTTTAGGAATTTTGTATGCTGCCGGAGTTTTTGATAAATTTTGGTTTTGGACGTTTGAATATGCCTCGAAATATGCCAGTGGAGTGGATTGGGAACAAGGAAAGCAACTTTTGGGCATGACTTTTAAGCCCATGTGGGACGAATTTACACTTCTTTGGGTGCTGGCTATTGTATCAGTGCCCATTTTATGGCTTTCAAAACTCAGCATTCATCAAAAAATAGTGGCTACGGCCACCGGATTGTTTGCGTTCCTCACTGTGTGTCCGGGCTTTTATTTCAGACAACATTATTTCATTCCCCTACTCCCTGCAGTTGGTTTATTGGCAGGACTAGGAATAGCCACAGTGGCCGATTATCTAAAAAATAGCCTTAAAATAAATGCTGGATTGGCCATCATTACAATCATACTTTTTATAAGTGTTTCTGTGGCTTGGTCTAAAAATAAGATATACTATTTCAAGACAAAACCATTGATTCTTTCCCGAATGATTTACGGCACAAATCCATTCCCCGAATCGCTGGAAGTGGCCAAATACATCAACCAAAACAGTACGAAAGAAGATAAAATTGCTGTGTTGGGCTCAGAGCCTCAGCTTTTTCTCTATGCTGGCAGATATTCAGGTACAGGCTACATTTATACCTATGGCTTAATGGAAATCCACGATTACAATAAGCAAATGCAAGAGGAAATGATAGCTGAAATTGAAAAATCGAAGCCCAAATTTATTGTGTTTTGCAACATAGGTACTTCTTGGTTGGTAAGGCCCGATTCACCGCGATTGATATTTGAATGGTTTGGCAAATATTCTCAAGAAAACTATGTGGTAGACGGTGTAGCAGACATAGCCGGACAGCAAGCCATCTATAAATGGGGCGAAGAGGCCGCCTATTATCGTCCGCAAGGAGAACATTTGGTGGTTTACAAAAGAAAATAAAACAAACAAAAAGCCTCTCATCATCAACGAGAGGCTTTTTCATTCAGTTTTACCCTATTTTAATCCAAATTATATATTCCGCCTTCTCCGCCTTCAAAGTGTACAGATAGGAGCTTGGTTTCTGCATTTTTGAAGAAATTCATCACATACTCTGCTTCTTTTTTTACAAAGTTTATTTCATCTTTATAATCGGCAGGGAACAAAGTAATTTCCATAGCGGCTATCACGGTAGCAAATGCGAAAGGAACGAGGATATATTTTATGTTTTTCATGGCTTTATAAATTTTATATTTTAATGATAATTTTCCCTTTTTGTTGATACAAAGCTACTTATGGAGAATTAAACCCTTATTAAAGGCAAATTAAAAGCACATTAAATCAAATGTAGAATTACGGCAATAAGATTAATAAGCGATTAAAATTTTATTCTTCTGCTTTGAAAGGCTAATTTTACAGCCTATTTCCAACCTAAATACATAAAGCATAATGGCCACACAACTTTGGGCAAAAAATGTAAAAGTAAACGAAGCAATAGAACAATTTACCACAGGAAAAGACCGTGAACTTGATCTCTTGCTAGCCCAATACGATGTTTTGGGCTCGTTGGCACACATCACCATGCTCGAAACCATAGGCCTGCTCACTAAACAAGAGCTAAATGTGCTGAAAGAAGAGCTTAAAAACATTTTTAATGGCGCAAAACAGGGCGATTTTGCAATTGAACATGGGGTGGAAGATGTGCATTCGCAAGTAGAATTTATCCTTACAAAAAAACTGGGCGATGCAGGGAAAAAAATCCATAGTGGCCGTTCCAGAAACGACCAAGTGCTGGTAGACCTAAAGCTTTTCATGCGTGATGAAATAGAATCGTTGGTAGATGAAATAAGTAGACTTTTTACACTTTTACAATCGCTAAGCGAAAAACACAAGAACATTCTTCTACCGGGATATACCCATTTTCAAGTGGCCATGCCTTCTTCCTTTGGCTTGTGGTTTGGCGCCTATGCAGAGGCTTTGGTTGACGATTTGGAGCTTCTTTTGGCTGCTTACAAAGTAGTAAATAAAAATCCTTTGGGTTCGGCAGCCGGTTATGGTGCTTCTTTTCCGCTCAATAGAACGCTCACAACCAAGCTTTTAGGCTTTGAAACACTTAATTACAATGTGGTTTATGCCCAAATGACCAGAGGCAAGGCCGATCAAATTGTTGCTTCCGCTTTGGCTTCGGTAGCATATACGCTAAATAAATTGGCCACAGATGTGGTGCTGTATGTATGTCAAAATTTTGACTTTATCGGCTTTCCGGAAGAGCTGATGGAAGGCTCAAGCATCATGCCACATAAGAAAAACCCTGATGTTTTTGAACTTATCAGAGCCAAAACCAATAAGATAAAGGCCCTGCCAAACGACATTAACTTGCTCACTACCAATATGCCTTCGGGCTACCACCGCGATTGGCAGATATTGAAAGAATATACTTTACCTAGCTTTGCAGAATTAAAAGACTGCCTCCAAATGACTGGTCTTATGCTGAGTTCTATTCAGATAAAGGAAAACATTGTTAAAGATGAAAAATACAAATATATGTTTTCTGTTGAGCGTGTAAACGAGTTGGCACAAAGCGGACTGCCATTCAGAGATGCATACAAGAGAGTAGGAGCAGAGATTAATGAAGGTAGTTTTATTCCCCAATACAATATCAATCACTCGCATGAAGGCAGTATTGGAAACCTTTGCAATAAAGAAGTCATGGAGCTCTTTCAATCGATTTTACCACAATTTCGTTTCAATGAAAAGAATGCGGCCATTGAGCAGCTTTTAGCAAGCTAATAGATGTAGCATCAAAAAAACTGTATAGTTAATTCTTTTCGTCCTATGCCTCTCTTCGGGTAATATCTTAACCTCTTAATGGCAAAGGCAAGAATCTAAATACTAGAGTTATTACACAAAGATTTACAAAGTATCACACAGGGAATATCTACATTCTCTATTCTCTCAGTAAATATCATCCTTCATAATCTTCATTTTTTAGTGGTAAAAACGCTCTGCGTTCCCTGCCTATCTGCATGCAATACCCTTCTCAAAAAAAATCAGTTTCTATATTTTTCTTCCTTCAAACAGTCGATATCTTTTCAAGTCTTTAATTTTTGTATTTTTCCAATACCCACTATAGTTTACACTCTATGCTTAATTCAAAAGCCAATTCTACGATATATACAATGATATTTATTATATAGGCTTTAAAATAAACTATAATATAAAAAAAATTATGTATTTATTGGAATATTGGTTTAATTTTTCATACTATTACATAAATTTAAAATATTGCAAACCCAATGCCGGCTATAGTATGCTTGCACGGAAATGTTCGACCAATAATTACTATTTTCCTCAAACCCTTTCATTATGGAAAATAACACCTCAGAATTGCAAGGTTTATTCAGTGGCTATGCTGTAGATGCAAAATTTCTTGACGAAGTTTTTACCCAACAAGGGAAGTCAAATCCGCACTACCAAAAAATATTAGAGCATTTTAATAAATTATCACTTGATGATTTTAAAGATATCAATGAGTACACGAAGATGTCTTTTTTTAACCAAGGCATCACTTTTGCTGTCTATTCCGACAAAGAAAAAGGCATAGAGCGCATATTCCCTTTCGATTTATTCCCCAGAGTGATTCCCAACAAAGAATGGGACATGCTCGAAAAAGGTGTGATACAGCGAAACACCGCCATCAATATGTTTTTGTGGGATATATACCATGAAAAGAAAATTTTTAAAGACAAAGTAGTTCCTGAAAGCCTTATAGCCACTTCGCCTTACTATTATCAAGCCATGATGGGAGTAGACCCTGTGGGCAAAATCTATACCCATGTGGCCGGAACAGATTTAATAAAGCACAGCGATGGCAACTATTATGTGTTGGAAGACAATGTGCGCTGCCCTTCGGGCGTAAGCTATGTACTTTCAAATAGAGACGCCATTAAAAAGACTTTTCCCAACTTATTGTTGAATCACAATGTACGCTCTGTACAAGAATATCCTCTTGAATTGCTCGACATCATGAAGTCTGTGGCTCCCGAAAAGACCCAAGAACCTACCTGTGTAGTGTTGACACCGGGCATTTACAATTCGGCCTATTTCGAGCACGCTTTTTTGGCTTTAAATATGGGAATCCAACTGGTAGAGGGCAGAGATTTGTTTGTAGAAAAAGGGTTTGTCTACATGAAGA
>ERZ1066116.178-NODE-178-length-30714-cov-25.412081_pt1 | contig 30714 bp, 28 predicted proteins | sample MGYA00382763_ERZ1066116 | MGnify/ENA primary metagenome ERZ1066116 (study PRJEB33369, sample SAMEA5778346) | biofilm metagenome | biome: Industrial cooling water; feature: Water cooling tower basin; material: Biofilm | place: United Arab Emirates | collected...
CGGTTGCAGAAGCATTGCCACCCGCATGGGACCACTCCAATCGAACCCCCTGCCAACACTCCCCCTGCTCCCGTAACGCTGCTGCTTGCACCTGCAACTTGCGAATCCTCTTTGCCAAATCTTTCAGTGTGCTACTCATCGCTATTCGTGGGAGATTGCATTCAATCAATTCTCAATGTACCACGAATAACAGTTCAAAAGTACTAATAAATTGTTGGGTTCTGACCGCCTCCCTCATCAGTATCCCTAATGTTTGATATGAATCGAGGCAAAGCCTACAATCCAACAAATATGTTGCTTAATTGCCTTCAACACAATTAGGCAAAAGCTCTAGATTAGTTTTTCAAATTATCTTTCAGCGACAAGCAAAATTTTTTGGACTAATTTTGAACTGTTTTAAGTTTTAACCAAGCGATCGCCTTGGCATACCCGTGTCCATCAGCAGATAAACTTTCCTTATAAATAAAATAAGTCAAAAGGCAAATCAGTTAATCGCTTCATCGATTAATCAATCAACTTCAACTAAGTCATTTTTCGGCGAGGTAACAGCAAAAAATTAAGCGATTAATCACTTTATTGCGCAATCAACAAATCAATTAATTGACTGATTGATTTGTTGATTAGGTGTTTAACTGGTACAGTGATTATGCGATTAATCAACAATTACTGACTGAACTGAAAGTTTGCTCCCAAGCCTCCTTACCGCAACGATAATGTTGTATCAGCTCATCCAATAATCAGTTAATCAAAAAATCGCTTAAGCGCTAAATCAATATACTGAAAACCAAATGATTGTGACCTTAGCCTCATTTAAAGGAGGGGTGGGCAAAACCACCAGTGCTGTCCACCTTGCCTGTTACCTAGCAGAACACGGTGACACCTTACTCGTGGATGGTGACCCCAACCGCTCTGCGACCAGTTGGAGTAAACGCGGCAAGCTACCGTTCAAAACGGTTGATTTAATGGCAGCCCCCAAGTATGCCCGACAATTTGAACATACGGTCATCGATACCGCCGCTCGACCGTCTGAAGATGACTTGGAAGCCTTGGTGGATGGCTGCGACTTACTGATTTTGCCCACATCTCCCGATGCCTTGAGTATGGAGGCGTTGTTGCAAACCGTTGAGATGTTGCAAAAGGTGGGGGGCGATCGCTATCGGATTTTGCTGACCCTGATTCCCCCGGCTCCACGTCAAACGGGCCAGCAGGCTAGAGAAGCCTTGACCGAACAACAGCTCCCGTTGTTTAAGCAATCAATTCGGCGGTTTGCAGCCTACGAAAAAGCGGCGCTGGAAGGTAAACCGGTGTATCAGATTAGCGATCGCAATGCCAAAATTGCGTGGCGAGAGTACCAGTCGGTCGGGAAAGAACTGTGATGAGTAAAGCCAAACCCAATCCATTTCGCTCATTGCTGGAACAACGGGATGCCGAACCCGAGACCAGTCAAGCACTGGCTCCGGTCATGCCGATAAAGCCAGCAGCTCCGGTCTCCCAACCCGAACCCCAGCCTGGAGTCAGCGATGAACCGCAAGATTTACCCAAGCGCCGAGGCCGCGCCAAAGGCAAACGGTCTGACCCCAACTATACCCAAGTGGGAGCCTACATTCCCAAAACCCTGGATAAAGCTGTGAAGCGGAAACTGCTAGACGAAGAAATGGATTTTTCGGAGTTAATTGCTCACTTGCTGGAGACCTGGGTCAACGATTAACCGCTCAATTAGCTTATCGTTTTATCGGTTAATCGATTAACTGATATTAGTTCTACAAGCTAAAGCCCCAATCCCATTGTCGCGATCGTAGATACAGTAGGCAATTTGACTCAAAACTGAAAACTCAAAATTTAGCACAACGATAACTGACCGATTAACTGAGTGACCGATTAACTGAGTGACCGATAAATCGATTAATCGGTAAGGCGGCGATCAAAAATTAGGTCAGCCTAGCCAGGGCTGCTGAAAGACATTCGCTTATCGATGGCAACCCCCATCCTGAAATCTACAATAGAAGCATTCCATGCTGAGGCAAGGGCCATGTCCTTAACGGCGCAACAACTGGCGGCACTCATGCCAGACGCAACCCAACTTGAAAGTAATGAGCCAGAAATGGAAAGTTCGCTGCACTATGCTCAGCTAGCCCTGTTAGTTGCTTGTTTGGAGTGGCTGTGGCAAGAGCGTACTGACTATTTTATTGGAGCCAACCTCACGATTTACTTCAGTCGAGAGCAACTCAAAAATCGAGATTTTCGCGGGCCAGATTTCTTTTTAGTCAAACAAACCCCCAAGCGTCCTCGGCGATCGTGGGTAGTGTGGGAAGAAGATGGGCAGTACCCGGATCTCATTATTGAACTGCTCTCGCCAGCTACGGCGCAAGTGGATCGCACGCTGAAAAAAGCACTGTATCAAGACCGCTTTCGCACCCCGGAATATTTTTGGTTTGCACCAGACACCTTAGAGTTTGCGGGCTTTCGCTTGATGGGGCAACACTATACCGCAATCACGCCCAACGAAAACGGATGGCTCTGGAGTGATGTGTTGGACTTGTTTTTAGGCATTCAGGCTGGTGTCTTGCGCTATTTTGATGCGTCTGGAGTATTAGTGCCTACCCCGGAAGAAGCAGCAACTGAAGCAACGGCCAAAGCCGCTCGGTTAGCCGCACAACTCAAAGCGTTGGGGGTTGAACCGGAGGTTTGAAGCTAGATGGCAAAATTTGGATTCAATACAACGGTACTGAGCAGAGGCTTACCTGCATACTCACCGACCGTGGGGTACCGCCAACCGATATTGTCATTGGGTTCCATTCTCCGTTTAAGCGCCAATTTAAGGGCTATGCTGTGGTCTAAACGGCTGCACTCAAACGCAGAGGTTATGTTATCTTGCCTTCGATTCGCCGCTTAATCGCCTAACTATATAATCATTCAATCACTAAATCAATTATTCGATTCATCGCTTAATCAAAAAAATTGCGGCGCAAAGGGCAAGAGGGTAAAGGGCGATCGGTTAGCCCGAAGAGACCCTGCGGGGGCGACAAACGACCCGAAAACCGCTGTCGTTGCTGCGGTAGTCCGGGGCAGAGTCGCCACGATACGCCGAACGGCAAAACCTAGAATTGTAGATCCACGAACCGCCGCGTAGGATGCGTCGCTTTGAACTGTCACCTTCCATCCAGGCACTGCCATCAGTGGGGGCACCCTGGTAATTCTTGTGCCAGTGATCCAAACACCATTCCCACACGTTGCCATACAGGTCGCTGAGGCCAAAGGCATTGGCATGATTGTACTGACCCACTGGCGTGGTTTTACCGATGTTGTAATTGTAATTCGCGAGGTCTTTTGTGAGGGTGGGGCCAATATGATACGGCGTGGTTGTCCCCGCTCGACACGCATATTCCCATTCGGCTTCACTGGGTAAGTCATAGAGGCGCTGGGTATGCTGGCTGAGGCGGGCACAAAATTCTTTGGCTTCAAACCAATTGACTTGCTCTACAGGGTGATTGTCGCCTTTAAATCGGGCGGGGTCGGGGCTGAGGTCGTGTTCGAGTTGGGGCAAGGTCGCCACGAAACGCCATTGGGCCTGAGTCACCGGATACCGTCCCATGAAAAAGGGAGGTACGGTAACAAGGTGCTGGGGTCGCTCACGCGCATAGCTACTTTGGTAGGTACTTTCATCCACTTGACGGAGCAACTCTGCCTTTTCGGCTTCAGATTGGCCCATGAGAAACTGCCCACCGGGGATATAGATCATCTCCAGGGGGGTACCATTCAGGTCTTCGACAAAGCGATAAACCTGTTGGATGCGACGAGTTTCGGTGAGTGGAGCCATTGCTCGACGATGGCAACGCCTATAGTGTGATGCACACAGAATGGGGTTGCTGCCAACAACTCTTCAGCGAACTTACCAAGCTATTGGCAGCGGGTTGATTTTTGGATGCCGAGACATCGCAGGAGTCGGTCTGGACTCTTCACCGACGCGCCGGAGCAATTCCCATTGTTCCGTTCTGGTGCAGAAGAGTACTGCGGGGGCGACAAACGACCCGAAAACCGTTGTTGTTGTTGCGGTTGTCCGGGGTATTGTTGTTACGATACGCCGAACGGCAATTCCTAGAATTGTTGATCCACGAACCGCCGCTATTGGTTGACCTTCCCCACCGCTAGGATACGCTGTTTTGCTCATTTGAACACAGGGTTTAACTTAGCTGAGGGCTAACTCCGGTAACTCAGAGCCTGCCAACATCGCACAGCGGAGTTGATGGGTATCGCCATGCAGCGCGTGGGCTTGCCAACTTTGCCAGCGTTGAGTCACATCGGCTGAGGTGACTTTGCCCGTTGCATAGTGTTGCGTGAGTCGTCGGAGCCACCGACGAGTTCGTCGCAGGCTGGTATTCCGAATGCGAACCCGATCGGGCAACACTCGAAACCCCACAAAATTGACTCCATGCCGGGTTTCCATAATCTGGCTTTTGATGGGGTGCAACTTTAATCGCAAGTGGCTGAGTTCAGCTTCGATGTGCACTTTGACCTCGCGCAGAAACCCTTGATCATTGGAGAAAACGGCAAAGTCATCCATGTAGCGGAGATAGGCTGGGGCGTTGAGGCGCTCCTTTACCCTATGGTCAAACGAGTTTAGATAAACATTGGCAAAAAACTGACTGGTGAGGTTGCCGATGGGTAGCCCTTTGCGGCGCTCAACTGGGGTCAGCAGGTCATCGTCTGGAAAGTATTGGATGACCTGCTCTTGAGGATTGCTGTGGTCAATAATGGTCTCAATCAGCGAAAGGGTTTGAGGGCACTTGATTTTAGCCCGAAGTTGAGCCTTCAGAATCGAGTGGTCAATAGTGGGAAAGTATTTGCGGATATCGCACTGGAGCACATAGCGATGGGTACGGGCAAACTGGATGAATCGTCGTAAGGCCCGATGACTGCCTTTTCCAACCCGGTTGGCGTAGGAATCGTGAATGAAGGTGGCATCGATGCGGGGAGTGATGATGTTGCACAGAGCATGATGCACAACCCTGTCGCGATAGGGAGCCGCCGAAATGAAGCGGGGTTTGGGATCCAGAATTTGAAACGTGCGATAGGTACCGGGCTGATAGGTTTGGGTGGTCAGTTCGTGCTGGAGGGCTTGCAGTTCTGACTCTAGGTTGTAGTTAAAGGCTAAAACGTTGGGGCGAAAGCGTTTGCAGCGTTGGGCTTGTCGCGCTGCCTGGAGTAAATTTTCAAAGTCGATGATTTGGGGCCAGAGATTGCCGTAACGTTTCATGCGGGGTGCTGCCGTTGACGTTGGTGTTTGAGCCATGCCCCAAGCTCAGTGCCAATGCTGTTGAACTGTTGGCCAATGTATTCATACCGCTGGGTCGAAATGAGCTTGAAATCGAGCAGTAGCCGGGTTTGGTGGCGCAGAATATCGAGGCGAGTGTTGAGGGTGGCGAGGGGCGCTAACTTGTCGCGGGCGTAGCGGGCTTGAATTAAGCCTTCGAGCAAATCGTATAGCCCATTGGTAATCCGCTCTCCCAGCAAAAACTTGTGGTCGCGGGGAAGGCGATTGAGGATGGGGATATACCATTTAATCAGGTCGTAGGTCTTTTGAATGATGGGTAACTCGGTCATTGGGGAAGGTGGGGAGAAAAAGCACGGGCAGCTAAACGTCGGGCATCAGTATTCAACGCTATCTGCTTTCTGGATTTCTGACTCTTGGCTTCTGAATTCTTAAAAATTTTGCGAGGCGCTACGCGCCGAAGAGGGCAAGAGGGCAAGAGGGTAAAGGGCGATCGGTTAGCCGGAAGAGGCCCTGCGGGGGCGACAAACGACCCGAAAACCGACGCCGTTGTCGCGGTAGTCCGGGGTACGGTAGCTACGACACGCCGAACGGCAAAACCTAGAACTGTAGATCCACGAACCGCCGCGTAGCACTCGATAACTCGAATCACCACCTTCAATCCAGGCACTGCCATCGATCGGGGCACCCTGGTAAGTCTCGTGCCAGTAATCCAAACACCATTCCCTCACATTGCCATGCAGGTCGCTGAGGCCAAAGGCATTGGCATGACCGTACTGGCCCACTGGCGTGGTTTCACCGACGTTCTGCGCATAATTCGCCAGTGCTCGCGTGAGGGTGGGGCCGACATGATACGGCGTGGTTGCCCCCGCGCTGCGTGCAACTCCGCTTCCCGGTGTGTCACTCGTCGGCATCGGAGTCGCACGACAGGCATACTCCCATTCGGCTTCGCTGGGCAGGTCGTAGGGGCGACTTGTATGCTGGCTGAGGCGGGCACAAAATTCTTTGGCTTCAAACCAATTGACTTGTTCTACAGGGCGATTGTCGCCTCTAAATCGGGCAGGATTGGGGTTGAGGTCGTGTTCAATCTGGGGCAGAGTCGCCACAAAGCGCCATTGAGCCTGGGTGATGGGGTAGCGGCTCATAAAAAAGGGGGGAACTGTTACCGAATGTTGGGGTGATTCATCGTCATAATGGCCAGGGTCTGCCGCTTTGGTTGAACCCATGAGAAATGTGCCGCTGGGGATAGCCACCATTTCTAGCGGCGCAATGCCTTCGCCCAGCGCTTCTAAAAAGGCAAAGGCTTGCCGGTCTTCGCGCTCAATCACTGTTCCAGCCTCATCGACCCACAGGGTGACAAACTGAAAGGCTTGCATTCCGGGTGGGGGGGCGGTGCCATCGGTGAGCGTGACGACGGTGACATCAATCAGATCTAGGGTGACACCGAGCGCTTGGGCGAGTTCCACGGGTTCAGGTAAAGGAGTGTCGCCAATGGAGTCTCCGGCGCTGGCGCGATCGGCCCATTCCAGCAAAAAAGGGCGATACCCCATTTGCGCCAGGGGATCAATGACATCGGCGTAGTGTTCGACAATGGAGGCGAGGCGGAGGCGTTCTTTAGTGTTGTCGGTGTTGAGAATTGCCTGGAGTGCTTGCTGAATTTGAGTGACGGCTTCCCCTGGTTTGAGAAAGGCGAGGGCTGTCCATTCGGGGCGATCGCCTAAGATACGGGCGCGATCGGGCGGATCGAGGGTTAACCGATGCTGGATATAGGCTTGCATGAACTGTTGTAGGGCTTCGAGCCGTTCTTTGCCAAAGAGGCGGTAGAGCCGATTTAACAGGAAGCTGCGGGTATCAGGGTCCATTTCGTAGAGGTCGTGGCCCACTGGCTCACATAACCCGGAGAGCAAAATATCCCCCACCGTATACCAGGGACACTCGATGCTGTCAGTTTTTTTGCAAAAGAATTCTTCGCGCAGACAATAGAGCAAATCGCTGGTGAGGGTGAGGGGAAAGGCGGCATGGTAAGCCAAATTGAGCGCGGCTTCGCCATAGTGATGATAAAAGGCCATCACTCGCTGGCGGGCCTGGGGCGTTTCGCGATTAGCCGGATCGGTGGCGAGGGTCATCGGGTGCCCTCCGCTGTCGCTAGCCACTGGAGCGGAGTCTGGATCAATTTACCCCGTGCGGCTTGTTGCAAGCTCACGGCATCCAAGGGCAGCATGGCTCCTTTGAGTTCGGCGGCGATGGCGATCGCGCTGGTATGGGGCCAGCGATCGGGGGGTAGGGGATTGAGCCATAACACTTGGCGCACCATTGGGGTCAGTTGGCGCAAAAAAGCCGCAATGGCCTGACTCCGCCCTGGATCACGTCGTCCTGTTGCCGCGCCCCCATCACTCCAAATGAAAACCACGGTACGATTCTGATGAAGCCGGGAAAGCCATTGAGTTAGTGGAATGGCCTGGGTCGGGTGTTGCCACTGATAGAGGTAGTCGCCGGGATAATTGATAAAACGATAGATTTTCGCAGGTTTGATTTGCTCTGTTTCAATCGCTTGCAGTAGCGGTGATAAGGCCGGTCGAAAGGGAAGCATAGCATTACTGTCATCCACCAGTAAAACTAACTCAGTTTGGCGGGTCAGCTTAGGCCGCAGCACAATATCGCCCCATGCTCCCTGGCGTTGGATGCGGGCAAGGGTAGCACGAAGGTCGGGTTCGAGGCTGGCTCCGGTTCGCACTCGTCGGCGCAGCGATCGCCATACGGTTTGCACCGTTTCGGGGTGGAGGGGCAAATACCGAAAGGAGGGGGTGAGACTAAACGTGGTTAGCGGTTGGGTCGGGGATGAAGTGGCGGTTCCCTGGATTGCCGTAGGAATTAAGCGATCGCGATCGGGGTTTGGGTGAATGCGACCGGGCGGAACTTCTGGTAATACCCCTAACACGGGTTCTGTAGTAGGCTCCGGTTCAGACGTGGGGGAGTTGACCGTTAGTAAGGTCGGGTCAGTTTGGGCATCCGTGGTGGTGGCCGATTGGCGATGGCGATCGCGATATTGCTTAAAAATGCGGTTGAACGTGGCGGTGGCATCACTGGGATTGGGCTTGACCCAGAGTAAGCGACACATTCGCTCTAAATCATCCCAAGACTGGACGTAGCCCCGGCTAATGGCTTGTTGCAACCAATCATATTGATCCAATGAGAGGCCCAGTTTCGGACGCAGGGATTGAAACAGGTCTAAACAGGGAAACAGCGATTCCGCCATTAGCTCTGCCCCTTGAACGCGCAAAAAGCTTTTTGATCGGGGTGGGTTTTGATCAGAGTACCTAATAAGGCTCGTTCCTTGGGTGTGGCGATCGCGGCCAATTTTTTCAATGCATCATCGGGTGTGGGTTGTTGCAACAACACTTGGAGAAATTCTAAAAACTCGCTGGTACCAGGGGGGCGGCTGCCCGGTTGGCGTTCGAGAAACTCGCGCACCTGGTAAAAGAATTCGATGGCTGCATCAACAATGGCTGATCGTAGCTGGGCTTGTTGACCAAAGCGGCGATCGAGAATTTCCCGTAAGCGATCTTCTTGGGGAAACTCCACAAAAAAGTAGAGGCAGCGCCGGAGAAACGGCTCTGGTAGAGGCTTTTCTCGATTGCTAGTGATGATGACAATGGGTTTCTGCTTGGGTGGGGAAACAGGTACCCCCACCTCTGGAATTTCAAACCGTTGTTCCTCCAGTTCCAGCAACAAATCATTGGGAAAGTCGCTGTCTGCTTTGTCGATTTCATCAATCAAGACAATCGCCCGTCGCTGTTCTTTAGGAATGAGCGCCTTGCCAAATGCACCTAGCGTGAGATATTTGCGGCGGTTTCGTAACCGCTCTGCCAGTTGGGTAAATTCTTGGGGTTGCAAGTACTCTTGCAGGCGTTCGGCTCCCACTAACTGGGCATCACGCAAGCGGGCGATCGCGTCGTAGGTGTAAAGACCATCCTGGGCTTGGGTGGTAGATTTCACATTCCAGATGTAATAGTCCCACCAGAGGTGATTTCCTTTCGCATCTTGTTGACCCTGGAGATTTTTTTGGGTGTACTCATAGGCGATCGCGCCTGCCAGCCGAGTCTTCCCACAGCCCGGTTCGCCTTCTAGCAGCAATGGTCGTTCAAGGGCGATCGCCACATTGACCGCTTCTTTCAGTTCATCACCCGGCAAATAGGGATAATACCAGCGACCTTGAGGATCTTGATCACCTTTGACAGGGGGCTGATACGGAGCGTCACCTGTGTAGGCATAGTCGTAGGTTGGGGGTGTTGATGTACTCATCCGGCTAACTTCCAATACGGGCTAATTCCAGCCAGTCCAGCCTCAATCTCAAACGCTGCACAAATTTCTTCTAAAACTTTTTCGGGTTCCGACGACCAATCTGGCACTTCATTTAACACCATATTCTCCGCTGCCGCTGTTCCAAACTGCTGCTCAAACGAGCCATAAACGATATCACGTTCAAACCACTCCATGACATCCTCAGATGTAATTTCAATGAGTGGCTCCAAGGCGATGGGCAACTTCACGGCCTCTGGGTTAGACAACGCTGGGGATGGCAACGGCAGACACCGATAGCCTTTGGCGGTTGGCAAATCTTCGGTGAGAAACAACATGAGTCGTTGCCGAAAGGTAGGACAGTTGCGATCGCACACCGCTTGTAACAAGGGCATCCAGAACTCATTAATCAGTCGCGATCGGCTGTCATCATTCAATTTATGGATTCCTTTCATCGCAATAATGACAGTTTCGGTCTGACGCAACCCACTGAGCTTGTCAATAATAGCGTCTGAGTTTGGGGTTACTTCCCCTAGTTTTTCTGCAAAAATCCTCCATATCCCGTCGAAATCTGCTTTAAGTGCATGGGATATCTGCAACTCAACAATTGTTGCATTACCAAAATTTGGAACCTGTCGTGCTAACCGCTGCAAAAGCCACTGTTGTACGCTCGAATCTCTGGCTTGAATCAAGAATGCTGAGCCTAGTTTTAGTTGCTTTGACCATTTCTGAAAGCGCGGTTCTTGCCCGTCCTGAGAATAGTCCAACAGCCACAGGGCTTCAACTAGTTCTGCCTCACGCCGTTGCAGATCAGGAGAAGGGATTCGCTGTGGCCTATTTTTTAGATGCTGGGTTCTATAATCACACCAGCAAGGATCTCTCCTGTGAAAGTCCTGATTATCTGATGCCAAGGCCGGGAGATGTTCCAGCACTACAGACACAGGCACTGCTAAACCACCGAAATCCGTTGAACGTCCACGCGAAATCCGAACCATCCCACAAACATTTCCAGTTTCTACGTTTAAGACAGGAGCACCACTATGACCTGGCCGCACCTGACCGCCTTTGGCTTGTATCAATTTCAAGCCCTGACGCATCGCACACCCTTCTGAATCTAGAGTTACAGGGCCACCCTCAGCGCTCAGGTCGGGATACCCATAAACGTATAGCCGCGCAAAAGGTTTAATCTCTGGGGCCAAGCAGACACAAGGGGGAGATAGGCCATCTGATAACTCAACATGCAACAACGCAATATCCGGCGAATCTGGTAGAACGGATTGCACGGTAACCACACCCAATAATGGTTGATTCTGCCATTCCAAGCAAATCGCCATTTCTTGATGTCGCTTCACCACATGAGCACAGGTTAAAACCAGCCCTGGGGCAACAAAAAAGCCGGAGCCCCATTCTTTCTTGGCCCCCTTGGGAAACACCCTAACCGTGCAGAGCTGCAATAGTTCGTAAATGTCTAATGGCATTAAAACTTCATGTGGCCAGCAATTAAGTCTCTTTTCCACTCTTCTGCGCCCATTCCAGGGTAACTTCTAAATTCGCCGTTCCCGTCCCCCTGACAATTGCCGCCATCAAACTCCCATCCTGAATTGTGACTGCAATTCCATACTTAATCGTGGCTTTAGTCGGTTTCACAGCTTTAATAGGAGCAGCCATAACTTGCGCAATCTTGGTTAGGGCTTTTCCCAATTCCTCAATGGGCAAATTGATCACCCCAACCTCTTCTTCCCCAGTTGCCAAGACTTCCATTTGTATAGTGACATCATCACCCAAATCAACGGTAACGAATTCGGTCTGAACATCTTGGGCATCCATCACAACAACGTCTCGCTCAAAATCTTTTCGATTGTAAGAGGCAATTCCCGCGATATCATCTATCCGTGCAAAAGTTTTCCGTATTCAAGTTTTAACATCGACATCCATCCCAAAAACCACCCATTTTAGTCAACCTCTTCTAAAAGCCGAGCAATTTGTTCCGGTGAGGGTAACTCTCCTCTCAGTTCTTGCGGCAGTGTTGAAACCAGTTGGTACGTTGCCACACCAATAGGTTTATCTGAATCTTTTAAGGCATATTCCACTATCGTTTTATCTTTTGACTTACACAGCACAATCCCAATGGATGGATTTTCATCCTCTAGCCGTATCTGGTCATTCAGTACGGCTAGATAAAACTGCATTTTACCCACGTATTCCGGTTGAAAACGGCCTACTTTTAACTCGATTGCGACCAAGCAACGGAGTCTTCGATGATATAGCAATAAATCAATAAAAAACTCTTGATCGCCTACCTCTAACCGATATTGACTACCCAAGAAGGCAAACATGCCACCCATTTGGCGCAAGAACGTGTCTATCTTACTTAATAGTGCTTGCTCCAGCTCGCGCTCACTATGCTGCTCGCCTAGTTCTAAAAAATCAAAGACGTACTCATCGCGAACGGCCAGTTTCGCCTGTGGCTGAAGAGATTCAGGGAGAGTCTCAGTGAAGTTAGTTTGATTTAGTAGGGTCTTTTCGTAGGATTGATTTTCAACTTGATGAATGAGGACATTTTTTGTCCAGCCGTATTTGCGGGTCATGCGAATATAAAATTCACGCTCCAGATGATCCTTGCATTTCTCCATAACCACCAGATTGTGGCTCCACCCAATTTCTCGCACCATCGGTGCGAGTTTTTCAGATCCTTGATATGTCTCGTAAAACAGCTTCATGCGCCATAGGTTGGAAGCTGAAAAACCAGTGATGCCGGGAAACTCGTGTTGTAGGTCTTGAGCTAAGGTTTTAACAACGGATTTCCCCCAGGTTTCACCTTGCTGGCGAGAGACGATCAAACGGCCAATATCCCAATACAATGCAATTAGCTCCCGATTGACAGCTCGTAGAGCTTCATACTGAGCAGATTGAATCCGCTGCTTAATCTCACCCAAAAGATTACCGTAAGCGTCTATTTCCGTCACTATTTAGTCCTGAGCAGTGCCCTCAGTGTAAATACTCTTGTTCTATTATCGTTGTTTAAACGATGGATTTTACCTAATTTGAGGTAGGGGAGGCGACTCTACCTCAAATTAGCTATGTTGGTGTGGCCTGCCTCTGCGCCATTTCTTGAAGTTCAGCAATTGGATGCAGTTTTTGCATTTCTTCCCATAACTCACGCGTCCCTGAGCAGGTATATATCCAAAAGCCCTCATCATCTTGCATAGACCCAAGAGCAAGTCCAATCTTCTTTGCCAATTCAAACCATTTGGTAAAACCCTCAGGTGCCTTCTTCGGAGTTGGCGATCGACATGGTTCCGAAGCGGGTAAAGGTTCTGGCCCAACATCTTTTGCATTAGAGACCTGTTGGGGTCGAGGCTTCCACCCATTTTTTAGTGCCTTCATAAATAGGGCTTCCCGATTCGTTTTCTCACCGTTACGCCGTGTTGGCGGAGCTATGCCTGAAATGTGTGCCGCATCCTGAATCCGCTCAAGCCCTTCAGAACCTTGTTGTTGGACTGTACTTAAAAGAGCCTTTTGTATTGTTGAGTTTAGCTGAATGCCAAAACGAGTAACGGTTTGTTCAGCTGCTTGGTATAAAGAAATCCATTCCGAAAAAACTTGTTGTTCCTCCTGATTTTTTTCCTCTGTTAATACCTTAATTACAGGGTGGGTGGTGGGTTCACTTTGTGGTTCCTTTAAATTTTCTTTTAAATCTTGTACAACCAGGCAATCGGTGTTTGAGCCCTCAATTTTAGAAGATTCAGTGCAATCGACGGAAGGTTCCCCGAGATCGTGGGAAGTTTTATGCTCAATTCCGGGGTCTAAAATCTTTGCAGAGAAAATTGCTCCCCACCATTTTCGGTCTATAACAACTAGGTCAGTTTCCTGAAGCTGGTTCAAAGCAGAGCGGAGCCAACGGACCGAGTAGCCAAGGATGTCTGCCAGTTCATTCAAGTTAAATTCGTGACTTCGATCAGGGATCGTACGCCGTCTTAATTCTCGCCATAATGCCCCAGCAGCCGGAGGAAGGCTCCGCAAAAGGATGTCTGTCTTTTCAGTGATAGCCGCAAAGGGAGCGTGGTATAGACGATTCGCATTACTGGATGTAATCATTTCTATACCTCCCCAGCAAAAGCATTATGAGTACGGCTTTTCGTCCCCGAAAGCATTTGGTCGCGGAGAGGTAAACCCTCTCTACACGAAACAAAAGTGACGAAATCAAACACTTGAGGTATCTTAGGCTTAGACATAAAAATCTATCCCATCTTGGGATGGGTTTGAAACTACGTTGAAAACACCGCTTATTCAATCCGTCGTCGGCAAACCACAGATTTGAACTAGGTGGTGTTTTTGACTTTTATTCTTTGGGATAATTTAAGGTTAGCCATTGGAGTAATTTGCTCTAGAAGGTGTGCGTGAGCCACTAATTGTTAGTTAAGGTTAAAGCCGCCTATATTAAGCAGACGTTAAAGCCTGAACTTGTAAAGGTATGTAAATCTTTTTAGGCCGCTGATTAACTTGCTTTTGGTTGCTGCTCACGCTGCTGTCTCACGAGTGCTTGCCGAGAAAGGTGGCTGAGGAGACTGGACATTGAACGATCTTCTTCTTGTGCCCACTGCTGTAAAGCTTTGTGAAGGTCGTCATCCAACGAGATAGTAATACGCTTCATCGCTTTTCCATACCATCAGAATGAATGGATCATAGATCGCATTCATAAAAATGAATCACTTTTAATCTGAGATTTTTGCAAAATTCTTTGCCCTAGTTTTTTCAGATCTATTTCAGATTCACAATCTATCTATTTAGATGGTTGTATTATATAGGTAATTTCTAACATACAGTTCAAATGAACTACTCGACTACACAAGAATCCGTTTTAGATTAACTGATATTGGGATAAGGAAGCACCAAACAGTCCATTTTTTGTTCATTGAGAGAAATTTGTCATCAAAATACGCTCATTAATACGAATTGCTCAAGTATTAGTCAGAGCAAGCCTGGTGACTGCTTCTAAATCTTCGAGTTGGACGAAATCCACGGCATTGAACCCTCTGCTAAACCCAAACTTACGTTAGATTGGGGTTTGATGTATTTTGTGTGCTCGCATGGGAACTCGAAGCTATTATCCGCCTGAGCCACCAGACTTCGACCGGCTTAATCCCCATAGCTACGAGATATATCGCCAAAGCTGCGACAAACCCCAAGAACTGCGTGAATTTCCACTAATCCTTATTCCTCAAAATTGGTTTGATCTATCAGAAGTTGTTCGTGAGCAGCAGCCCAAGGTTCAGCAGGCCCTCCAGCAATGGCAAGTAGCAGTTGAGTTTGAGGATCAATGTCTTCGCATTGATCGTCCTGCAATTCCTCGCCATATTATTTGGCTCCCTGATACTTTTCTCGGCAAAAGCTTTCAGCATATAGCGCAAGGCATTGGAAAAATTCCGACGGGCCAATCGTTACAGTTCCAGAACCAACATCAAGGGGCCGCTCTGCGCACCCTCCAAATGGGATGGCAAGTGCGCGGCATCTTTTTTGCCAACGCGCTTTTTTCTTTACCAGTCTCAATCCTAAACCTAGAAAAAGTTCTTGAAGATTTGCTTCCAACTACTCTAATGGAACGCTGTCGCCTCAATCAACAGCTGGATCAAGCCCTTTGGCGTATCCTGACCAGCGGTTGGGAGCATTTCCAGACTTGGTGGTCGCAAAACCGCTCGACACCTTGGCCGTATGATTCACCGCAAAATCTTTTCCTTTCAATTTTACAAGCAGACTTTGTCACTGCTTGGGACAACGGACCTGGTCAAGCTACGAAACAGGAAGTTCAGTCACAGTGGATACGCAGTGACGCTTACGAAACAGCACATCGCTGTCAAGCCAAATACTTCCGCGAACTCTGGTTTGACGACGTCGATCCCAGCAACCAGCGGCAAAGCCACGGATTTCAACGTTGGGTTGACTCATGGCACAGCCTTGAAACTCATAATTGGTGGATTGTTGCCGCTCGTGATCCAGCGGGTTGGGCGGATTCTCGCCCCAAAGCCCTACAAATCGCCCTGCAAACTTATATTCAGGCATTTACCCACGCGCTGACGCTGGCTGTGCCCCCCGTGCAATGGCCTTATGGCAGGCCACAGCAAAATCAGCATACGAGCAAAACGCATTTAATTCATTCATACTGTAATCTTTTTGGGTTTTGTTTGTGGGATTGGGGTGAGTTCCCCAAATATTAGATTAATCTTTCTTAACCAGTTCAGAACGTCAATTGAATAGCAAGCATTTGACTCCACTCTGAGGTAAAGATTCAACTTCAGGGGTATTTGCCTATGCTTCGATGGCGGCCGCGATCGCAAATAAAAATACTAGCAGAACGTGTTTAATTCATTCGAACTGTGATCTTCTAGGGTTTTGTTTGTGGAATTAGGATAAGACCCTCGATCATTGAATTAATCTTTCTTAACAAGTTTAGAACGTCAATTGAATAGCAAGCATTTGACTCCACTCTGAGGTAAAGGATTCAACTTCAGGGGTGTTTGCCTATGGCTTCGATGGCGGCCGCGATCGCAAATAAAAAGCCAGATTTCCGTACGGATTTCCTTTGCCTCATCTTTCCTAAAAGAAAGACGAGAAGGACTTTCCAGCAATATTTCAAGTGCTGGAAAAAGCAAGTTAAAGCCTATGAAGAATTAGTTTTTTGTCTGTTTTTGTGCAAACGCGACTCAAGTTGCCTCTGCACAAAAACAGGGGACTGTACATCCAAACGCTACCAACTCGGCATCGATTTTATTTGAAACAGGAGTTAAACATGGAAAAAATGGATCTATTTGACGTGGCCTATGCACGAGTATCAGGTCAGGAACAGGCTAATGATACGAACGCTCTTACCCAGCAAAAATATCGCTTAGAGCAAGCTGGAGCCACACGCATCTTTACCGATATTGAACAAGGCAAGAAAGATGACCGACGCGCTTTACAACAGTTGTTACAACACGTTGAAGCCGGTCATGTCCGTCGAATATATATTACTCGCCTGGATCGGATGACACGCTCACTAGTCAACCTCCATAAGCTAGTAAAACTGTTTCAGGAATATGGGGTAACTTTAATTGTCCTGGATCAAAATATAGATCTTGGCACGGCGCAAGGGCGGCTCCTGCTGAACATTTTAGGCACCTTGGCCGAATGGGAAGTGGATCTGATGTCAGAGCGAATCAAGCGGGGGAAAGAGTATGGTCGCCAACAACGCTGGGCCAGTGGTTCCTGCCCCTTTGGTTATACTGTCGTCGAGCACCAGTATCAACTCGATCACACTCCTTATTTGTGTCTATTGAGCGATCGCCCTACAACCTTGGCTCTGGGGGATGAACCGATCCAAGGTCGGACGATTGCCATGATTGCGAGAGACTGTATCGACCTCTATTTTCAACACTGGTCACTCCCTCGAACCGTCCAAGCGATCCATACTAAATACGGCGTGCGTAAAACACGGGCCCGGTGCAATGGGACTGACCGCGTCCTCCATTGGACAAAACGCGGATTAGCAGTCTGGCTACGTAACCCCGTGCTGGAAGGCCATACAACTTACAACAAATCAACATATAACGCTGCGGGCAAACGGGTTATGAAACCCCGTGAGGAATGGGACTTTGTCTATGATACGCACCCCGATCAAATTCTCCTCTCAGTTACAGAAGCCGCTGAAATCGAACGGATGTTTGAGGCTAACAGTCACTCAGGCTATGGCACCTTTGGCGCTGAACCCGTGCAAATTTATGGCCCGAAGCCACCGGAAGCAGGGCATTTACCCTATGCCTACCAAGTGGGACTCGTCTATTGTACGGAGTGTCACTCGCGGTGTACGAAAAAAACTGTGCATCGCCCGGAGCGAGACTATGGTTACTATGGCTGCCGCCATGCAGGGCATGGCTGTTCAAACCACAAAAATGTCAAGCGATCGGAGATTGACATCGCTGTCATTGCTGCCATTTTGGCCCGCGCAACTGAATTCACAGAGGGGATGCCAGCGTGTTCTTTTCAAGCTTATCGCACTGAACGCTTACAGGAATTGGAAACCCAGTTAGACCATGTCAAAGCGTTTCCAGGCTTCAATTCTGCCACTGTGCAGTTTCAAGCAACCTTAGAAGCCCAAATTCAGGAAGAACGGGCTTTTCTTTACTCCCAACGGATGGACGATCGTACGGTGTCGGAGATCATCCTCGCGGGGACTAGCATGGGCGTTTGGCAAACGTTGTCAGGCACGGATAAATCACGAATTTATCGCCGACTGATTGAGCGCATTTTTATTCGCGATGGGCAGGTTGTATCGGTGCTCTTTCGTGATCAAGTCGCTGGTTCAAATCAGGCGGAGGTGCTACCAGGATGTTAGACCCATTGGCGCTCATGCAACGCAAGCAACTTCAGTTTTCAGTGGCCGTCTTGCAGGTCTTGCAGGCTCAGCCAGCAGCGATCGCTGCCTTACCCATCGTAGCCGATTGCGATTGTGCTATTCCCGCCCAACAACCAGTTTGTCTTGGCTGTGAGCGAGCAGCGGCTTTTATGCTTCTGGTACAGGCACAGTTAACTGTTTTAGAACCGTTATCGGAGGCGGAACTTCGACACTTATTTGATGTGCTGCAAACAAATCAAGATTAAGTGTGGCAATGAATCTGCACCATCATGATGCAACCAAGTCAGGCAATCGAAGCGGTGTAATTCAGTTGGTTGACTTGGTTCCAGTCTATCCTGGATAGGAAGAATGGACTGAAGCCGAGATGAGTTTGCCCCTATTCTGCTTCAGAAAACCCCACGGAAATAAATCACTTTGACGTGCACCAAAATGCAAACAGTTCATATAGGAAAATATTTTCTGTTGGGAGATATTTGTATGTGCACCCATACCTATGCCGTGTTCTCTGACTGCATCAATCCATTTCCTGCAAACGAACAATCAATTGCAGCATTACAAGACTTGGCGGAGAAGATCATTGATCCTATCATTGACTATTTTGGCCGCGATCGCTTTTGTTTGACCTATGGTTTTTGCTCAAAAGACTTGAAACGCTACCTTAGCCAAAAGGATCCAGGGACGGGGCAGAAATATGGGCGGGTTGCTCCGAATCGTGACCAGCACATGGCCCATGAGGTGAATCAGCATGGCAAGTATTATTGCGATCGCCTCGGTGCAGCGTGCGATTTTTTCATTCAAGACTTGTCTAGTGAGCACCTCGTGGAGTGGATTCTAGCCCATCGATTGCCGTTTGATTCGCTGTACTACTATGGTAGTGGTAGACCAATACATATCAGCTACGGCCCCCAGCACAAACGCAGTATTTGGGGATTTAGTGCTACAGGTGTACCGACTCAGCAGGGGCTTCAGACTTGGTTAGAGGCCGCTCGATTAATCACTTGATTGCCGCTGGGTTTGCCGTTGCCGAATTATTGATTGCTGGAACTTGACTCTATAAGGATCCATATCTTTTCGCCACACGACTCGATGACCTTTCAGTTCAGCACAGTGTTCCTCCAAACACTTCTGCCAACCTCGGCGATGCGTGCTAACGCATAGACTGTTGCCACCGCTCATCTTTTTCACGGCATCCAATAACCCCCAATCTGCCTCTTGCCGACTCAACTTGGCAAACTTCTCATAGAGCGGATAGTCCGACTGCACCAATAACTCCTTCTGGTGCAACACAGGTGGATTGTCCTCTGGGTTATAGTCTCGGTAGCTGACGTGCAGGTCTTGCAGGTCAATCTGCATACTGGTACGGAGGCAGGGGTGCGGGTCGCGATCGAAGTTTGGGTAGAACAGGTAGGTGATTTTGGGTTTGCTGGTGTGGAACTTGACCACGGTTGCTTCCTCTGGGCGACCGATCGTGCGAGAGGCACAGCCTTCGTAGAGGCGAAGTAGGGGATCAAGGGCATCCAGGGCAGAAACATGAAGCCATAAGGAGTTAGACAGCTTCTTACCGATCGCGCTGGACTTACACCGCTCCGCCATCACCTCCAAATTCCCCAGGCTCAACAGCATCAAATCCGCTGCGGTACAGGCTTGCTGATAGTTGCCGAATAACGCCTTAATGTCATGCTGGACTACGGGAGCGAGATGTCGGAGCTTGGGGCGAGTCCCAAAATGACTGAGGGCAAGGTAGACGAGCAAATCCTGACGGCGTTTCTCGCTGATAGCATCCCATTCCTGAACCTCCGTTGCCTGGAGAACTACCTGGAAGGCTCGCCGTAGCGTTCCAAATTCCGATTGCAGTGTTGCAAACTCCTGAAGTTCCTCCTCAATAGGCAACCGTCCCCGCTCAGTGAAAAAAGCCATCAGGGGAGCCAGTATTTCCTTGTATTGCTCAAACCGCTTGACACTGGCTTTGACTCTGGGAGTCGTGGCCCGCGATCGGAAGCGGGACGCTCGGAAGGTCTGTGCCTGTGCATCATCCCGAAAGACCAAATAAATGCCCAGCGCAATTGGAATGGCATCCACGCCAAGCACCTGGTCGATGTAGCTCTTGAGTTCCTCCTGGCTGTAATTCTTCTGGAACGTATTGCGGCGAGTAATCACCCCATCGCTGTATGCCATCATGCCGCGCATCCGGTCTTCGATCAGCACTTGTGCCGCGACAATTAACACTTTCCCGGTCAACTCCCAGGCTTTGAGCAATGCCTCTCGTCGCTCTGCCGGATCTTCGATGACGTTGATGATGTAACCCAGGTTGACAATATCAGCCGCCCCGCAGGGAGCATCGGGACGATAGTAGGGGTCCCAACCAGCACTGATGTAGCCGCGATCGCCAATCCGCTCAACATCTCCCCCATGCCCACAGCCGTAGTCGAAGAAGGTGGTTTCAGGGGGAAATAGTCCTGCCTCCAGTGCCACCCTTACAGGTTTAGAAAGCTCGTTACGGACGAGGGCAGCTTTGTGGCGATCGATGGAGTGGGGATGAGCAGGTGAGTGGATGGGTGGACGGGTGAGGGGACAGGCAAGAACATGGCCTTGTAGTTCAAGATGAAGCTCGGTCAATCGTTGTTGCCAATTGTGATAGGTTCCAATTGAACGCGGATGATCCAGCAATCCTAGCCGCTCCTCCTGGCGAGTCAATTCAGCAAATAATAAATAGAGGGGGTAGGCAGGCGTAACGAAAGTTTCCTTACGATGAAGGACAGGTGGATTATCTGTATCTTGATAGTTCCGGTCGGTTACTTCCTGGCTTGCTAGATCGACCTGACGGCTGGCTTGTAAAGCAGGATGGGGATCAGAATCGAAATTGGGGTAAAAAAGATAGGAGACTTTGGGCTGGTCTAGCTGGAACTTAACCAGTGTGAAAGTTCTTTCTGATTTTAGCCATTGACGCGCAAATTGCTCATACTGCTGAAGCAATGGATCCAGGTTTTCCAAGGCAGACAGATGCACATACAGCGCGTTTGGAAGGAGTTTACCGATCGCGCTTTGTTGACAGCAAACGGTAATCTTCTGGAAGTCGGCAGGTAACGTACCAGGATTCAGCAACACGTTGTTTTCCAGGCGCTTTTATTCTTCAGAATAAGGCATGAATCGAAACGAAATCTATCAAGGAAATCCACCCGGAAAATTAGCTGCTAAAGTAGGCAAGCAAGTCTTTTGTTGTGGAGTACGGTGGCAAGAACGCTCAGCCTGTTTGAAGAAGATCGATTGACGCTGCCGAAGAGCATTGAGCTATCGGTGGAATCGTTGCGTCACTATGGCTCCTTCTACAAGCATTGGGCGATCGCCTTCTCTGGCGGTAAAGATTCCTCTGCAACTGTCACCCTGATCGCCAACCTGATTGAGACAGGTCAAATCCCTAGACCAGAGAGCCTGACCATCCTCTACGCGGATACCCGTCAAGAACTGCCGCCACTTCATTTGGCAGCGATGGGGATTTTGGAGGAGCTTCGCAAGCGTGGATTTGAAACCCGCGTCGTGCTACCAGAATTGGATCACCGCTATTTTGTCTACATCTTGGGTCGGGGGGTGCCGCCACCGTCCAACACCTTCCGATGGTGTACGCCCAAGCTCAAAGTCATGAGCATGGAGCGGGAACTGGAAGCCTTGCGCCAAGAGCGGGGCGAAAAGTTCCTGATGATTACAGGTGTGCGGATTGGGGAGAGTGCCGCCAGGGATCAACGGATTGCAGTTAGCTGTACGAAAGATGGCGGAGAGTGTGGTCAAGGGTGGTTCCAGCATTCGTCTTCGGGGGCTGTGGCAGACACGCTAGCTCCGATCGTTCATTGGCGGGTCTGTCACGTGTGGGACTGGCTGCTTCATGCCGATTTAGAGCTTGGATTCCCCACCTTTGAGATCGCCAGGGTCTATGGGCAGGATGTCAGTGACGGGGAGGAGCCGCTCAATGCCAGAACAGGTTGTATCGGCTGTCCTCTCGTTCAGAAGGATACTGCACTCGATCGCCTTATTGCTCAACCAGAGTGGTCATATCTTGCTCCTCTTCACAAGCTTAGACCACTGTATTGGGAAATCCGAAAACCACAATATCGGCTGCGAAAGCATGGTGAGGAACGCAAGTCAGCAACCAAGTATATTGGCAGGAATCGGTTAGGTCCGCTGCATTTGGACGCACGACGTTGGATGCTGGAGCAAGTTTTGGGTATTCAGGCAGAAGTGAATGATGCGGCGCGATCGCTCGGCAAGCCAGAACTCAACCTGATTAATGATGAAGAACTGGCGCGGATTGAAGAACTGATTGCCGCAAACACCTATCCTGAACGCTGGGATGGCACAGAACATCGAGGCGATGAGTGGCTTCCTGAAATTCTTCCCGATGGAAGCGTTCAGCCATTGTTATTTGATCAGATTTGATTTCAGCAGTAAGAGCATGAGTTAAATGTATTACTCTTACTGCTGAGGCTTCTAATCGATCTGAATTGCTCGACTAGCAACACTTATAACTTCATTGGAATTTCTAAAAGGGACTGGACGGCTCCATTCACTTCCAGAAATGATGTTGTACCTATGGAGTAAACCAACCATCCGATCAACAGCTTTACGAGTGCCTGTTAAAGTTATCTTCACTAGCTCCTCACTCCGAGAAGGTTGGCTTGTATCGCCTTCAGGCGGCTGACCAGCATCACTTGAAGAATCTCTATCAATGAACATTTCAAATACTCCTAAACGAAAGGAGAACTGTCACATCAAATTGCCACAGTCCATTTAGTCTTTATATAAGCTACCACAGTCCAATTGGACTGTATACGGAGATGCAAAGCTCTGACACGATTGATCATGCTTGAGGTAAACCACGTCTTGAGGGTATGGGGAAAGCAGGTAGAGTCTTAAAAACAGTCATGCAGAGCTACGGCATTAGCCAGGGAAAACTAGCCGCAGCGATGGGGATTGGTGCGTCTAATGTTTACCGATGGGCGAATGAAATTCGAGATCCTGGTTCTGAGACAGTTATGAAAATCTTGGAAGCACTTGAGAAGCTAAATCCCGATGCGGCGGCAGAATACAGAAAGCTTTACATGAGTCCTGATTCGGAAACGGAGAAGGAATCAGATTAGGCAATTTTCCAGAATGAGCGATGCCACTGAAGAGAATCAACTCTGGGATTGTAAATTTCTCGAATTGGTAAAAGGATTTCTTCTCCATCAAAATCTTTAAGTGGTCGCATATCTGTTGGGCTTTCTTCATGAAAACGATCGTGAGGAATAACGATCCTGTAATCGTCACCAATTCCGAACCAACCACGATCAAATGCCCAATGATGATTTTTACAAAGCGATAAACCGTTATCAAAACGATCATCACGAAATTCAGAGAAAGGTTTTATATGTGCGCCATCTACAATGTTTTGATTGTCGCAGCTAACGATCTTTAATCTACAAAAGGCACAATGTTGTTGATAAAGAGACACAATATTACGTCGAAACGCTGCATTTCTAACAAATATCTTTTCTTCGTCTTTAACATCCTCTGTTGTATAAATGGCTCCTCCCTTTTCAAAAAGTTTCAGTTGGATTGTCTCTAATTCATCAATTTCATATAGCTTCTCAAGTTGTTGAGATTTAGCTGGAAACCATTTTCTGATTAGAGCCTCTGATAACTTTAGCCTTGAACCAGCATCTTGTAAGTACTCATATAATTCATCATCTAAATAAGCGTACTTAACGGTGTTACGGAGGGCAGATAAACCTTTAATTTTAGTTCCACTTGAAATGACAGCTTCAAATCCAGGGTTAGGCATCAAATGCCAAAATTTCACCTTTTTCTTGCCTGAAAGATGAAAAAAAGGTAGGGAAATATCCGAGTGATGGTCAGTTGTTACTAAGTTCGACCAGTATTTAAGAAAACTAGCAATTAGCTCAGGCGTTAGATAGATTTGATTATGAGAAATTTTATCTCTTTCAAATTGTTCAATGACAGAGAGTAAAAGAATTGGTTGATGAGGAGCAGGAAATCCACTAGCTTTATCAACCTTAAGATTGAGAAATTTATCGATATAGTAGTTTAAGTCTCTTGACATCGCTAATTATAAATCTCCCAATAGCCAGCTCTCAAGTACTCTGGCGGATCTCGAAATTCATCAGTCTGTGAAATCTCTTCGACTAACTCAAACTTACCCGGAAACCATCGAGCAACTAACACAGTCATTAAACTACTTCTTAGAATTGAGTCTTGTAGAAATTCAAATAGTTCTTCATCTAAATATGCATATTTAATTGCTTGTTTGACTTCTGCAAGAGTTTTTAACTTCTCTTTAGAGGAGATTAGTTTTACATATCCTGGATTTGCCCACAGATGCCAAAACTTGCCGCTTCTCATGTGGAAGAAAGGTCTAGCAATGTCAGGATTATGATTGAACGAGCCTAAATAACTCCAGTATTTAAGAAATGTTTGAATCAGTTCACGGGACAAATAGATTTTGTTCTCTGTGATGATTTCCCTTCTAATCTGTTCGATCACAGACAGCAACAAAATAGGTTTGTGAGGAGCTATACCATGAGCGCGATCGACCCGTAACCGTTCAAACTTCTTGGAGTAATAAACGAGTGCTTCCAGATTTATGGGTTTATCCTGCATTCTGACGAAGTTAGGTAAACTGTTCTACTAAAGATTATAAAAATTTGGTCAGGTCAAATTCTTCAAAACTTAGATTTTGGTCTTTTCTTATAGATTCTAGAAATAGAAGAATCTGTTCCCCATAGTTTACACTTCCACAAAGCTGCTCTTTTAATATTTCCAGTCCTCCATTTGCATATTCCTGAAAAATCTTAGCTCTTTGTTGATCGCTCTCTTCATCCAGAGATAAGATTTTAGCGTTCTGTGTTTCAGCAAAAGCAAGAAGTCCAATCAACGAAGCATCTCTAAACTGCTCTTGGAGAACAGGATCTGGATCTCTGCGAGATGCCTTCTCGAAGGGAATTCGTTTTTTATACTGAAATCCTAAAGCGGCAGCGAAAGCAAGAACATCTCCATAGGTAAGAAACACACCTTCACCACGTTCATTCGCTCGGAGGGATCTTACAAACTCTGCTTTATCTATTGCAATTTGTATTCTAGATAGTGCCATCTTGCGTTCAGGAGATTGTCTTAAGTATTGATATGAAATCTTTGAATTATCCGACTTCTACTATTTCTGTCCACTCAAACTCTGAGGAGCTGGGCTTCACCAGCGCATATCGTCCCTCTGCTAAGTCAATAAAATCCTCGCTCACCTCCTCTTTAGGTGAGTAATACACCAAAACATATTGCCTGCCCATATAGTCAGCCATTTCTGCTGCCACCTCACCCCGCCACTGAGTTTTGCTCACTAACACCACCAGTTGATTCGCTAGCGTCGGGAGCGATCGCGCCACCTGTCGCCGATAGGTTTCATCCAAACTGCCAAAGGGCGAATCCATCACCATTGGGTAATTGCCTCCATCCGGCGGCATCAGCCATTGGCTCTGCCGATCCTTGCGACTCCAGTCTCGCACCCGATCAATAATTGCCCCAATAAACGACAAGCTCAACACCTGGTTTTCTCCGGTTGAAGCTGCGACCAATTGTTCTCGTCCCGTCGTCGTTTCCACCAAGTTCAGTTCATACTTTTCGGTGAGACGAGGGATGTAGGGCACCACCACAATTCGCTGAAAAATCTCCTTGACCCGCCGTTCCAAATCGCTGCGAAACACCAAATCGACATTGGTTTGGACTTGCTTCAGACGGGCGATCGCATCCTCGGTCGCGGCGATTCGTCGTTGCGTTTGCGCCTGTCGTGCCTCTGTTGCCTGATGTTTCTCAATTTGTCGCCGCAAATCCTCAATCAGCTTTTCCCGGTCTTTAATCTTTTGGTTATTTTCACCCTGTTCGCGGTTGAGAGACTGAATCTTGGCATCAATCTCCTCATGGCGCTTCTCCAAGTTGCGGATATCCTCACTGGGGCTACTGCGAAGTTGGTCATGAATCGTCTCCAGTTCGGTTTCAATGCGCGACAGGTTCTGGCGCATCTCGCCGATCTTGCGTTGCTCGTCATCCACCGTCTTCCAAAACACAGGCACTTGGCGGTTAATCGCCTCCATTTGTGCCCCCATGCGGATCACCGTTTCCTCCACGTCCGCCAGCCCTGCCCGCTCTAAATAAGCCTGCACCTGATGATAGTGAGTGCTGCCTGCCTCCAACTCCATCCCACAAATACAGCGCTGACGCTCCAGCAAATCCAACACAAATTGCTGCTTAATGTCTGCGGGCAATTCACCCCGCTGGCGCAATCCTTTTTCTAAGTCACGAAATTGGGCGATCGCATCAGTCAACAACACCGTATAGCCCTGCGTCGAAATTGCCGACTTCAGCCGCACCCGGCCCTGATCTAACCCATCTCGCAGCCCCTGTCGCTGTTTTTCTAAATCATCCCGCCGCTTCTGTACCTCTCGCACCGCCTCAAATTCGCGCAAAGTACTGGCAACATCCTGGCGCAACACTTTGTGGTGCTCAACCTCCGATTCAATCTCAAGTTGGCGCTGGGTAAATTGCTCCAGCTCAGTTTCCAGCTTTTGTTTTTGCTGCACCAGCTTTTGCGTCTCCGGATCACCATAGCGCTGTAGCTCATTCTCCAGAGTTTTGCAGGCTTCACCTAGATGACGGATCGAACGAGTTAATACCTCCACCCCCAACAGTGCCTTCGTCGCTTCAGCAATTTCTGCCTTCTTGTTGGAGCGCACAATTTGCTCAATTCGCTCCCCATCGAAGAAGAAATATTGATGCAAACTCACGGGCAAAATCCGCCCAATCATATCCTCCATGTGTTTATCTGAAATATGCCAGCGCCCATCCTCCCCGGCATATTTCAACGACAGCTCACTTTTGCTGTGAGTAATCTCCGTTGCACTGCGATAGGCACGACAAGTGCGGCGAATCCGATATTGGGTCGTTCCATGCTCACAGGCTAACTCCACCCAACACTCCACCGGAGAACCCACCGCTGCCTCTGCCAATGCCCGCTTATTCACCAACTGATCGGGCGATGCAAAAGCGGCTGTCGTTTTTTCATACAGCACCCAGGTAAAGGCATTCAACAACCCCGTTTTTCCGGCTCCGTTGTTGCCATGAATCACCGTCACTTTATGATTGGGACTCGCCGCTAACACGAGTTCTGGTGTGGTGCCATAAAACTGGCGAAAGTTGTGCAACTGAATTGATAACAACCTCATTGCACTTCCTCTTTGATGATCCGCAAAATATCGTCGTTAATCCCACGAGGCTGCTTTGTATGCAGCTTGTCATTTTCTGCCTTCAACACTCGTTGGATTAATTTTTTGATCTCTGGCGGTGCCGAATCAATTGGCTCCATCACTTTTTTAGAGGTCGATTCTTGAGTCATAGATTTAGAAGCTATAGGTCAAGCAAGCCATACCGTCGTTGCAAATCTAGTAGCCGAACCCGTGCTTCCCCGGCATTGTCGGCTAAATCGGCGAACTCCACAAAACGAGTCAGTTCCTTGCGCAGGAAATTTCGCTCTATTTCTAAGGTTTCCCGCCCCAGATCGGGGGGTAACACAATCATGTCAAAAATCGTTGCGCGTTGTTTATTCGGATGGGGACGCAACACCCGCCCCCGCCGTTGAATAAACTGCCGAGGATTACCGCTGCTTGCCAAAATCACTGCCGTTTCAATCGCTGGAATATCTACGCCTTCATCTAAACACCGAATGGCGACTAACCCTTGCAGTTCACCCGTCTCAAACTGTCTCCGCAAATCCTCCCGCTCATCCAAGGGTGTTTCTGCTGTATAGGTGTTTACCCGATAGCCCAAATCATGACCCAGTAACCGTGACACTGCTGTGAGTTGTCGCAGGCTTTCCTCACTGATACCATCTTCCACCGACCCATCACCACAATAAAAGAGGGTATGCCTGGTCTGTAACCGCGATCGCATGACATCTCGTAACGCCTCTAGTTTATTCGCGGCCGATCCAATCAGCCGTGCCCGTTGCATTAAAAGCGCCGTCAGGTTGTCGTTATCTTCGTCGCCGCCTATCGCGATCGCCCGTCCGATTTTGCTGGTCAGTTCGGCATAGACCTCGATCTCTGGCTCTGTCAGTTCCACGAAAATCGGGTGATAAAGGTAATGAACCAAAGCCCCTTGCTGAATCGCATCCTTCAGGGTGAACTCTGGTTCCAGCACCTGACCAAAATAGTTGAATAGTGCCTCTGTGCCGCGATCGTCAAAATACCGTTCTGGCGTTGCCGATAGCGCCAAACGCAACCCGATCGATCGAGGTAAACTGGCCTCCAACCGCTGTGCACCCAAATTGTGCGCCTCATCTCCGACAATTAGAGTTTTTTCTGGAAGATAGGGTAACTGCGATTGCAACCCCTGACTCATCAACGTTGCGTTGGTTGTGATCACTGTCAGAAAAGGTTGATTGCCAGCCTGAACGTTATAAAGTTGGGGGGAAAGCTGACTCTGCCAAGTGCGCACATTCTCAAAAGCCAAAATTGGCTCTAGCCCAAACTTCTGGCACTCCCTTGCCCACTGCTTTACCAGGTGGCGGTAGGGGCATACCACTAACAACGCCTGAAGCTGAATTTTCTTATAAAGTTCGGCGGCGATCGCCAGTGCCGTAATCGTCTTCCCGCTGCCCGTCGCCATTTTCAGAGTGCCGCGCCCTTTGTTGGCAAACCAGTTGGCGATCGCCTGTTGTTGGTAAGGACGCAGCTTGAGCCAGGTGGGTAGAAACGGCACACCTGTAAGTTGCTCTGAAAAATCCACTTTCAGGAAATCATAATCACCCTCGGTGGAAGCAACTCTAGATTCTCGTGTTGGTGGTTCATCTGGGCACCGTTTGAGGAGCGCTCGCCGAGCCGCTTCTGGAAATTCCAACACCTCTAAATTGGGAGTTTCGTTATCCCAGAGTCGCTGAAAATCCTCAATTTTTTCGGCAATCCGTTCATCATCCCCAATTCGCCAGGAGTGGAAGACATCAATGCACTCAAAATTGTCACTCAACGCATTGGCACTCTCATTCGCAGACCCCGTAAAAACAATCTGATTCCCCGCACCGTCAGTGAAAATTCCCAGTTTCTCGTGATAAATTCCACGCCGGATATTGCAAGGGACCGCTAACTTGATGTCTAATACTCCTTGACTCAGTAGCCATGCCAGACAAGCAAGCCGATTTTGTACCACTTGCTCTAGCTCCGGCGGTTCTAGCTCACGTAAAAGTGCCTCAGTAACCGCTTCCTGCCGCTGTTTTAGCCCTTGTTTAATCGCCTGAATATCTTCATCCGATAAATGGGGAGACGCGATCAATCGCATTTTTCCACCCGTTTTTACAAAAGCTGTTAGCCCTTGGGCTGCCATTGCCAAGGACGTGCTAGAGAAGAAGCCGACTGCGCGATCGTAAACCCCTGACTGCTTAAGGCAAGGAACATAAAAATCGTTCAGTAAATCGGAGCGATCGCTCCGATACTGGTTGCGTAAGTTGAGATCCTTCAGACTCAAATAGGCTGCTCCTGATAATCCTGTCTCTAGTCTGCCCCACTCCAGAGCAACTTAATACGACCACTGAACCGACCCCGCTCAATCTGGCGTCGCTGCTGTGCTTGTAAAACAGTTTCTCGGTCGATCGCATAAATCACCATGAGAGCATCTATGACCTCCCACAAATCAGCCAGTTTCGTCGCCAAATCTGCGTCAGCAGCCGTTGTGCCCTCTTGCGCTTCTTCCACCAACTTTATCCCTAATGCCCGACGAAATTCCTTCGCTGCTATCGTTTCCACGTCATACACACACTCTGCTTGCCAAATAATTTCAGGAATGCGATCGCAAACATCAGAGCCCGTGTGTTTGCGATCGCATTCCTCCCCGCCGATCCTGCGCTTCTCCGCCGTCATCAGGCCCCAACCTGCCTGGGATAGGGTGCTGCCACCAGCGTCACCTGACCCAAAGCGACGAACACCGCGCGAAATAGCTCTGGCTGCGGGCCAAGATATAAAAAGTCATTGTAGTAACGCGGACTATTCTGCACCTGCCCCGCCGCATCCTTAAATGCAATCCGTTGCCGCACCTCACAAACGGCTGTCACTTGCTGTTTAACATCGATATACCAGCCTGCCCCCGTGCGATTGAGCAGTAAAACCGCCGCCGTAATTTTCCCTGCTTGATAACTGGTAATCGCTCGTTCCACAAATAACTGAGCCGCTCGCCGGGTCGTTGGTGTGCCATAGGGAGGATTACACCAGACACGCCCAAACCAAGGCTGCTTTAACCCGTCGTCTACAGCTGTGTAATATTGCCCCGCCGCAATCCAAGATTGCGCCAACTCATTACTCGCGGGATCTAAATCAATCGCCCCCAAAACCTGGCGGGCCAACTCAATGTAGCACTCAGGTGTATACCATTCACACGTTGCATCCCGATCACCCAAGAGATTTTTAACGGGAACGCCTAACCGCCTTGCCTGCGCCTGCATCCGTTGCAGTTGTTGGGTTAATCGCTCAATCTGCCGTTCCACCTGGGCGAGTTCACGTCCGCGGGCGATCGCGGCTGTATAGCGGTCAACCTCAGCCAGCGGCACATATTGACTATGCTTGCCATTGGGGAGCACCCCGTTCCGTCCCGCGCGCAACCGTGCATATAACCGTTGGGTCTGCGCGGTTGCAGAAGCATTGCCACCCGCATGGGACCACTCCAATCGAACCCCCTGCCA
>ERZ1066116.180-NODE-180-length-29972-cov-12.329445_pt1 | contig 29972 bp, 32 predicted proteins | sample MGYA00382763_ERZ1066116 | MGnify/ENA primary metagenome ERZ1066116 (study PRJEB33369, sample SAMEA5778346) | biofilm metagenome | biome: Industrial cooling water; feature: Water cooling tower basin; material: Biofilm | place: United Arab Emirates | collected...
GTACTGATAAAGGTCATAAAAGCCACTTAAATTAATGGCATAGATTTATAATTAAGGGAACTTCTAAAAACTCCAATATTTATTTTAAAAACCCCTTTCTTAACTGCCGCACCACCTCGCTCAAAACTTTGTTTTGACGTCCTACAGGGAAATTGTTAGTGGAAATTAGAGTTTTTAGAAGTACCCTTTTTTTTATTTTGATGCAATAGTGATGTAAACTTACACCGATAAATTATGATTCGTCAAAGTATATCGTTTACAGAGCCAAATGAAGAATGGCTAAATGCCCAAATAAGCAGTAAAGAATATGCCAGTAAAAGTGAATTGGTGAATGATTTGATTAGGAAAGCAAGACATCAACAAATACAAATTGATTGGCTAAAGACCAAACTAGAAAATGCCGAGAAAAGCGGTTTTACAAACGATAGTAAAGAGCAGATACTAAAAGAATCAAAATTGAGGCTATATGGTGGGGTATAAACTGAGTAATGAAGCCAAAGAAGATTTGATTACGAATATATAAATATTTTTACTTTTTATAGTAGTACAGATTTTAATCATTTAGCTTATATAGTTCCATTGTATATTCTTTTTTCATCTACCCTTAAAAAAAACAACTTTGCCCAATCTGCAAGCCCGCTAACAAATCTTTTTGAGAATATTCAAAACTTTGTCAGATATACGACAAATTGCCAATAAGTCTTTGGCTAAAATTGTAGTTGTAAAAAACCTACACAACTATGAAAATTCTGAAAAGTGCCATTTTATTTACGGTAACAATTTTAGCACTCTCGTGCAAAAAAGAAGACCCTACCCCCGAGACCAAAACTTTTGCAGGTACAGTGCAAATAGTGCCCAACGCAAAACAAATAGCTGTAGGCGATACATTTACCGTGTTTGCATTTTATTATGACAACAACAATCAAATCCAAAATGTAAATTTCACTTGGCAGCTTTCTGATACTTCTTTAGTGAGTTTTTCTGATAAGCAACTGATTACCGGCAAAAAAGCCGGAATATTAGAAATCACAGCTAGGTTTGAAAATCTGGTGAGTGAAAAAAGCCTCATTACCATAGTGGGCAACGGCCTAAGCAATACACCACCCAACAATACCGGCACAGGCAACAATACCTTTACAGGGACTGTGTCAGGCAATAATAATGAAACTACCACTACGGGTACAAATCCTGCAACCACGGTTACAGGCACACCGCCTTCTGTATCTACTACCACAGGCGGAAACACATCCACTGTATCGGGAAGCAATACAGTATCGGGAAGCAACACGCTATCCGGTACGAACACAGTTTCGGGAACAAACAATAAACGAACAGGTTCGCTTTCGGGACGAAACAACTACTCAGGACAAGGCACAGCTGGGGTAGAATTGACCGGAGCACAGCTCTCTGTGTTTTTTGAATCAAATTTCAGTGTACAAAATGGCCCTGATTTGGTAGTGTATTTATCAAATTCCGAAACGGTAGAAACTTCAAGTTTATTCATAAAAGAACTTTCTCAAAAATCAGGCGCGCACAGTTACTCTGCTCCTTTGGGTACAAATCTGAACGATTACAATTATGTCATTATCCATTGCAGGGCAGTAAACAGAGCCTTTGCCGTAGCTCGACTTCAATAAAATATGTCTTTTTAACCCAAAACAACCTTCATTATAATTATGAATCGCTATAAAAATTATTTTATCCTTATTTCCTTCATTTCATTTGTGGCTAGTTCACGTGCCCAAGAAGCCACTAAAAAATGGTATCTAACAAACAACCAAGCCGAATTGGCATTATCGGGTGGTGATAAAGAATTTTCTATCTCCCTTAATGTACATCATTTACACGGCATGGGCAAAAAGAAAAACTTCAAGTTAGGCTATGGCCTCAGAGCAAGTACCTATTTTGGCGAAGATAAAAACTACGTAACGGCTCCTGCCAAACTCACTAGTGGCGAAACCGGTCCGCAGGCAATGTTTACAGAAAATATTGAAGCCAATTTTGATACCGTTTACATAAAATATCCACAGGTAAATATGTTAAACCTATTTGTAATCATTGAATATACTGTGTTCAAGAAAATAGATTTGGGCTTCAATATTGATGTGATTGGCTTTAGTTTTGGAGGCAAGCAAGATGGTGGGTATTTTTCATCTAAAAACCCTATTGCATTATATACTGCTAACCAAGTGGCATCACCCACGCCACTAAACCTACTTTTAATTAGCGACAATGATATAGGCAGCTTAAACTCTGAGTTTTATATCCGCTACAGATTCAACGACCATTGGGGTATAAAAGGTGGGTTTACATTTATGTTTACTGAATACACCACCGAAAACAAGTTGCGTTTGGATAACGATCGCTTTCGCTACAAATCAGGCATGGGTATGTTGGGCTTAAGCTATAAATTTTAATTCTGTACCAATGCTTCGTAAATTAATATTCTTTTTATGCTTAACCCACTCTGCAATTTGGGCACAAGATTCGTGGAAAATAGAAGAGGCAAAAGTGGTGTTCAAAATCAAAAATGCAGGACTAGAGGTAGAGGGTACTTTTGAAAAACCAAAGGTTGAATTGTATTGGGACACAAAAAACGTTGAAAACAGCAAAATATTTGCCGCTTTGAATGCCAACAGCATCAATACCGGCATAGCCATGAGAGACAATCATTTAAGAAAAGAAGAATATTTCGATGTAAAAAAATACCCTCTCATTGAAATGAATCTGATAAAACTATCACAAAAGGATGGAGGGCAATTTGTAGGCTCCTTTAAATTGACATTGAAAGGAAATACTCGACAAGTGGAACTCCCTTTTAAGGCCTTCAACACAAACGGAATGTATGAGTTCAAAGGCGAACTGAGCATTAACCGATTAGATTATAATATAGGTGATAAAAGCTGGATGATGAGCAATGACGTAAAAATTCAAATAAACTTAGTAGCAAAGCCATGAGAAAACTGATTCTTTTTTATTTCTGTATAGTACTAAACATATTTGTGGTTATAGCCCAAACTGTAACGGAAAACCCAACCGATATTAGCCCACTTTTATCCGGAGAAGTAGTTCCCGAAGCAATATGCAACGACAAAGAAGGCAAGGAAATAAACATCAAAAGTCATATAAATGGCAAAGCCACTGTGTTGGTATTTTTCAGAGGTGGCTGGTGCCCTTATTGCAATGCCCAATTGAGCGGATTGCAACAAATTGAGGCAGAAATTGCTGCATTGGGCTTCCAAATTGTAGCCATCACACCCGATAAAGTTTCTGATATTCCCGTAGATATAGAAAAAAATAAGCTGACATACCAACTTCTATCCGATAGTAAAATGACTGTGGCTCAGGCCTTTGGAATTGCGTATAGAAATGAAAAAACCATCAAAAACTACAACGGATTGCTCCAAAAAGCCTCTGGTGAAGGGCACGGCATTTTGCCTGTGCCTTCGGTATTTATAATAGATAAAACGGGCAAAATACTTTTTGAATACATCAATCCAAACATCACAGAACGATTGAATGAAAAGGTGTTGTTGGCAATTCTAAAAGAAGTAAGAAGTAAAAACTAAAAACTAAAAATGACATCAAATTTTAGAGTTGCTATTTATTTGCTTTTTCCCTTTTCCTTTTTACTTATAATATCAAATGCCGCTACATTGCGTTGTACTTACCAAAACTGGAATGCCGATTCGTTGCTTATACACAATATAAAAATAGACACTCAAACACACATTGTACCAAAATCTATCCTTTTGCCTTCTGCCATTGCATTGTCTTTTTATCCTGAACTTAAACACACAAAAATTAAATTTATAATAAAAGAAGATTTTGTTCCACTCACCACCATGCCCTCATTTTGGAGTGTTTTCAAAAGGCCTTCCAATCGTATTTATCACATCATTATCAGCAATCAAACAAAGGCATTTTTAAAACCTATACTTTTAGAAAACTTAAATTTCGATTCACAAATAGGCGTATTGGCACACGAACTGAGCCATGTGGCCGATTTTCAAACCTATTCTTTTTGGGATTTTGTAATCCATGCCATCAAATACACTTTGGTATCATCGTATGGCGACCGATTTGAATTTGCTACAGACAAACGCACCATTGAGCACCATGCAGGATATATGCTTTTGGCTTGGAGCGAAGATGTGAGAAAGAAATTAGATGTAAAAGCATTCATGCGAGAGGTCAAAATTGACACCACACGAGAGCGATACATGAACCCAAACACTATTAAAACTTATATTTTAAAAGATACATTTTATCAATCCTTAAAACTGACATATCCATGCTTTTAGCCAAAGCCACTTTTGATATTTTAAGCCAAATTCAGTTGCTGCTCGAGCAACTGGACGAGAGCGAGTATGCCAAGGCATTGCCGCTCATGCACGGTAACTCTATTGGCAAACACACTCGCCATGTGGTAGAGTTTTACATCTGTTTATTGCAAGGATTAGAAGCTGAAATTGTGGACTACGATGCCCGCAAAAGAGATTTACTTTTAGAAACAAATCTGCCTTATGTAAAAAGTACGCTTGAAAATATATGTTCTACCATTGTAAATACCACAAACGATAAATTACTACAATTGCGAATTTGTCCCAATTTAGATGGCGAATCTATTTTGGTAAATAGTTCGTATTTTCGTGAGCTGGGCTACAATATAGAACACGTAATTCACCACATGGCTTTGATTAAAATAGCAGTAGAGCAATATTTTACAGATGTACTTCTGCCCGAAAATTTCGGAGTGGCTTATTCTACCATCAAATACCAGCAGGAAATATGTGCACAGTGACATATATTCCACTAGACCTTCCAAGTTTTCAAAACTTGCAAGGTCTAAGTAACAACTTCATTCTCACCTCAAACAGAGACGAAAAGACAGCGAGGCCGCAAGCCATTTTTCCGACAAAAGAAACGATAAACGGAGTAGAAGTGACATTTCCACTCGACCCACAAGGAGGCGGCACATGGATAGCTTCTTCGCTTTCAAAAACGGTGTGTTTGCTCAATGGTGCTTTTGAGCCTCACATTCCCAAATTAAAATATAAGCACAGCCGAGGATGGGTACCAAAAGCCTATTTCGGCTATGATTCTGCGGCAGAATTTATAAAAAAATACGATTTTGAAGGTATAGAGCCTTTCACACTGGTGATAAAAGAAAGCGAAAATCTGTTTGAAATTCGTTGGGATGAAAAAGATATATTTTCTCACCGTCTTAATGGAGCTCAGTCGAATATTTGGTCGTCTGTCACGCTCTACAGTCCGGAGATAAGGGTTCAAAGAGAATATTTTTTTGAAAAATGGCTATCGGAACATAAACCACTATTAACCAAAAATCCGAATTTGATTTTTGAATTTCATCAGTTTGAAAACAAAGAAAATGAAGGAATATTAATCAACAGAAACGAATGGCTAAAAACCGTAAGCATCTCCTCGATAAGGAAAATGTATTCAACGCTAGATTTTGAATACAGGGATTTGAAAAAGAAATGATACATTTCTTTAAAACCAATTGACTTTGTATGTTATACTAATTACGCTAACTTTGATATAGTAAATTCTATAAATATGAAAGGGCTAAGTAAGCATTTGGTAGCTAATTCAAATCAACTCCTCATCCAAATTCCTGATGAGATGAAAGGGCAAGAACTTCAAATATTTATTCTACCCATTTCAAAAAATAAGGAGGAAGAAATAGAGTTTTTTTCAGAAGAAGAACTAGAAAAGTTTGGTACTATCAAATCAAGTACAGATTTTTTTTTAGATAATGAAGATTATTCAAAATGGTAGGAGACGTTCATTTAGCGAAAATATATTTTACAAATAATCAAGGATATAAAATTCGTCCAATATTGATTATTAAAATTAATACATTTGGTGATTTTATATATGTTCCAATTACAACTAGTAACGAGATTTCGGGTGTGCCCTTAAAAGAAGGTGATTTTAAAGAAGGAGGTATTCCAAAACAGTCGGTTATAGTCTTTGAAAAAATCTCAGTGATTTCTACTGAATTAATATCAAAAAAATTAGGAGTTGTAAATGATGGAGTTTTGTTTGAAGTCATTAGTAAAATTGTGGTTTTCTTATCTGATAAAAATATAGGACTGAGTTGATGACATTTCCCAAAAACTTCGTCCACAGCTTATTTCATTAAGAAAATCTTTTTGAAAAATGGCTTTTTATAAAACCACAATTAGTCAAAAATCCGATTTGATTTTTGAATTTTATCAGTTTAAAAACAAGGAAAAAGAAGGCATATTGATGAATAAAAATGTGAATGTTTAAAAACCGTAAGCATATCTTCGACTCTACAAATTGGGGAAAAGTACGATTTACAGATAAAGATTTGAAAATAAAGTTTATTGATATATGTATCTTATAAATGCTGAAATAGAAAAAATAAAACTTTTTTTTAAGACTAAACCTGTTTTGAAAGCTTATTTATTTGGCTCATACAGTAGAGGTGATGCTACTTTAAACAGCGATATTGATTTATTGCTAGACTTGGATTATTCTCAGCCCGTAGGTTTTGAATTCATAGAAATGAAACAAGAACTTGAACTTTTATTGGGTAAGAGAATAGATTTGGTTTCATCGCGAGGAATATCAAAGTATCTGTTGCCTATTATCGAAAAAGAAAAAAAAGAAATTTATGCCCGATAGGCTTGGAGATAGAATAAGGATAAAGCACATTTTGGATGCTATTCTTGAAATTGAAGCATATACAAATAACGCCACAAAAGAAGAATTTTTATCCAACTCAATGATGTTTAATGCTACTTTAAGACAGCTTGAGGTAATTGGGGAGGCAAGCAATAGGATTTCTACCGAAACATTACAAAACTATCCTTCTATACCTTGGACTAGGCTTATTGGTTTGAGAAATATAGTCATTCATGAGAATTTTGGCGTAGATGAATTGACTATTTGGTCAATCATAAAAATCAATTTACCTGATTTGAAAAAAGAGGTAGAGAAAATGATATCCGGTTTTTAAGGTTCAATCTACATTCAAATAATATTTATAAACTATTTTGAGTCCTAAAAACTTCCTCCACAAACTACTTCATTGGGAATATTGGCCGTTTGGAGTGGTATATTTTAGCGTATTTTGCTACCATTGTTGGTTGAGCCTAAAGGTTCGTTCATTTTTTTTCTTCACAGCATCAAACCCTAGCATAGAAACAGGCGGAATGCTGGGCGAATCCAAGTCCGCTATTTTAGAAAAAGTCCCAGAGCCTTTTAGAGCCGATTTTTTCAGCATAGAGTCGGGAACAAGCCATCAACAACTTCTTGTACTCTTTGAAAAATCAGGCTTCACTTTTCCTGTCATAGCCAAGCCCGATGTGGGTGAACGGGGCAATGGCGTAGCCAAAATCAACGGTTTAGATGAATTATCTGAATTTCTATCAAAAACCAAAGCCAAATATATCGTTCAAAAATATATTGACTTTCCCGTTGAATTGGGTGTGTTCTATTATCGCTTTCCCAATGCAGAAAAAGGCGTTGTTTCGTCTATCGTTCAAAAAGAATTTCTACAAGTGATAGGCAATGGGAAATACACCCTAAAAGAACTGATAGAACATTACCCACGAGCCAGATTTGTAAAAGAATATCTTTTTAAAAAGTTTCACGAAAAGCTGGATGTCATAGTTCCTCAAAACGAAAAAATAGAATTGGAAGGCATAGGCAATCATGTGCGTGGCACTATGTTTTTGGATGCTTGCCATTTGATAAATCCTCAACTGACAGAAGTATTTGACTCCATTTCAAAGCAAATTGATGGATTCTACTACGGCAGGTACGATTTGCGTTGCAAAAGCATAGAAGATTTATATCAAGGTAAAAATATACAAATTGTAGAATTGAATGGCTGTGGTGCAGAGCCTGCGCACATCTACCAACCCGGATTTTCTTTTTGGAGAGGGCAAAAAGTACTTTTGCAGCACCACAAAATCATGTTTGAAATCAGCTTGGCAAACCATAAAAATGGCATTCCTTTTGCCTCTTTTTGGGCCATAAAACAAGCATATAGAAAATATAAACAAGATATTGAAAATATTTAGCCCAGCCCAATAACGACTTCATAAAACCATTTTACACATGCTTTGAAAGCGATTTCTATCATAGACAAAACTGATTTGGGTCATTTTTTCTAATGATAAGCTGTTCTACTTTTGATGAACAAATTATTCGTCAACGGCTATGGCTATGGGGCAAGAAATTCACACCGATGATTTTAGAGACACCCTATCCACTTCTTCGAGAAATGGAGGTCGCATTCGTATTTACCCCAAAATATTTATCGGAAATTTATATCGTTGGCGTAGGATTGTTGCCTACATTTTGATTGCTGCATTATTTACAGGTCCATTTGTAGAAATCAACCACAATCCGCTGTTTTTATTTAATATTCTCGAACGCAAGTTTGTGTTTTTCGCCATACCCTTTTGGCCGCAAGATTTTTACATTTTGGCCATTGGTCTACTCACGTTTATGGTATTTATTGTACTCTTTACTGTGGTCTTTGGCAGGGTTTGGTGTGGTTGGGCTTGTCCACAAACTATTTTTATGGAAATGGTTTTCAGAAGAATTGAGACTTGGCTTGAGGGCGATTTTCGGCAACAAAAACTATTTGATGAAAAACCATACGATGCTGATAAAATCTTCAGAAAATCGATTAAACACATGCTGTTTTTTGGGATTTCATTTGTCATTGCCAATATATTTTTGGCTTATTTGATAGGGAAACAATCGCTTTGGCTGCTTATTTCAGACGGTCCATTGGTACACAAAGCTGTATTCTTTTCACTTTTGCTTTTTACAGGAGTATTTTATTTTGTTTTTGCCAAGTTCAGAGAGTTGGTGTGTATCATTGTTTGTCCCTATGGCAGATTGCAAGGTGTATTGCTCGATAAAAAATCGATAGTAGTAGCCTACGACCATTTGCGAGGCGAACCGAGAGGAAAAATATACAAAATCGATGCCGCTTCATCAAAGGGCAATTGTGTAGACTGCAAACTGTGCATCCACGTTTGCCCCACCGGAATAGACATAAGAAATGGTACTCAATTGGAATGTATCAATTGTACGGCTTGCATAGATGTATGCAATAGTGTAATGGATAAAATAGGCAATGCCCGTGGCCTTATTCGTTACGATTCGTTGGAGGGAATAGAGCAAAAGAAAAAGCTTCAATTCAATACCAGAATCAGGGCTTACAGTCTGTTTTTGGTCATGCTGGCAGGATTTTTTGCTTACTTAATCTTCAGCAGAAAGCCTGTGGAAACCACCATACTGCGTACACCGGGCACATTGTATCAACAAGCAAGTGAAGGGAGAATATCTAACCTCTATAATTATGAGGTATTAAACAAAACCGCAGAAAATATGCCTATTAAATTCACTGTACTCAATCTTGATGCCAACATTAGGCTGATAGGCAACAATTATGTGGATGCAGATGCTGAAACCATTACTAAAGGTTCTTTTTTTATTGAAATAGCACCCGGAGCCATACTTTCAAATAAAACCACACTCAAAATAGGTGTGATTTCAAACGATAAACTCATAGAAACGATACAATCAAATTTTTATGGAAAACGATAACACATCATCTTTTCGATTCAATTGGGGACATGGCATGGCGGTCACTATTGGTGTTTTTATGACAATGATAATAGCTTTTGTTTACCTCATGTTTGGTGCAAAAGTAGATTTGGTTTCCGAAAATTATTATGAATCAGGCATCAGCTATGAGCAAAAATTGAAAAAGAAAATCAATGGACAATCGGTTAAACATCGGATAGATATAAAATTTGACTTATCCGATAATAAGCTTCGGGTAATTACCCAATCAAATGATTGGAATGGGAAAGTGAAATTTTATCGCCCATCAAACAAAAAAGATGATTTTGAAATAGAGTTTAGTCGAGCCGGAATGATAATAGACTGGAAAAATAAACCCAAAGGCTATTGGAAAGCCTTATTCTTTGTTTCAGAAAACGGGAAAGAGTATGCTTTTGAGAAAGAGTTTTCCATAGATGCATCTCTGTGACCAATTTTATTTTGAATATATGACTATTGAATAATGTATTATCTGGCATTTATTACGGGACTTGTGAGCAGCATCCATTGTGTGGGCATGTGTGGTCCCATAGCTTTGGCATTGCCCATAGGTCGATATAATACTTTTGATAAATGGCGTGCTTTGATATTTTACCACGTAGGCAGGCTGCTTGTATACTCCATCATAGGCAGCATGATAGGCAGTTTGGGTATGGGCTTGGCTTTGTGGAAATGGCAACAATACATATCTATTTTCTCAGGATGTATTCTTATCTTGTATGTGTTAGGCAATAGCTTTTCGCACTTCAAAGCTACTTTTTTACAAAAATACATCACTTTAACAATAGGGAAATCATTAAAACCCAATACCGTATTTGGTTTTTTTAAACTGGGTTTTCTTAATGGGCTTTTGCCCTGCGGAGTGGTATATGTTGCAGCTTTTGCAGCTTTGGCTATGGCCACACCCTTGGCCTCGGCCGTCTACATGTTCAATTTCGGATTGGGTACAGTTCCTGCCATGCTTGCCGTATCTTTTGGCTTAAACACATTGCCCATGCCGTTAAGGTTAAAATTCAGCAAAATAGCACCTATTTTTACGGTGTTTGTTGCTATGGTGTTGATAGTGAGAGGGCTTAACTTAGGCATACCCTATCTCAGTCCACAGTCTAATCTTGATGGAAAAACTCCTGTTTGCTGCAAAAAACCGAAACCATGATAGAAAATCTATTTTCTATTATCATCACCCTCCAACATACTCAAATAGCTTTTATAGCGACTTTCAGCTATTTGCCCGTTTTTTACCGCTTCTTTCACTGCGCAGCCGGGTTCGTTTTGGTGAACACATGTATTGAATTTGCACTCTCCTATCAGCTCACGCATCTCAGGGAAATAATGCGATATTTCTTCTTTTTCCATTTCCACGAGGCCAAACTCTTTGATTCCCGGAGTGTCTATCAAAAAAGTATCGTTACCTAAATAAAACATTTCAGCAAAAGTGGTAGTGTGCACCCCTTTGTTGGCAAAGTTTGAAACAGGCAGCGTTTTAAGGTTCAAATCAGGGCTGATGGTGTTCATCAAGGTAGACTTTCCTACACCCGAATGGCCCGAAATGAGTATTTTTTTCCCCTTCATATAGTTTAATAAAGGCTCTACCCCCGTTTTTTTATCGGCAGAAACAGCAAAGCATTTGTAACCAATCGATTGATACACATCAATTAATCTTTCCAAATAACCATTTTCTTCATCGTTGTAGATGTCAATTTTATTGAAAATGATGCTTACGGGAATTCTAAAACTTTCTGCCGCTACCAAAAATCGGTCTATGAAACCCAAGGATGTTTGTGGCATTGCAAGCGTAGCCACCAGAAATGCTTCGTCTATATTGGCAGCGATGATGTGCGCATGTTCTGTCTTATGAGCCGATTTGCGTATAATGTAGTTGATTCTTGGTGAAATTTCTGTAATAATCACATGTGGAGAATTTGTTTCATATTCAAATTTTACTACATCGCCCACAGCAATCGGATTATTAAGTTTTTTATCTTCAAGTTTGAATTTCCCTTTCAAACGCCCTTTCAAAATGGTGTATTTTGAATCCAAAATATCGTACCAAGAACCTACTGTTTTGATAATCAATCCTTCCATGGTGCTAAAATATGTTTTTTCGTGGGTATATCACCAATCACTTATTTTTCGTAAATATGCTTATGAATACCCAATCCAATATATTTTTATTTTATAACTATTAGTTACATATCAATAAATTATACTTGTACGTACAGGTTTTAATTTTTAAATTTGCACAAGCAATGGGAGAACAACTTCTTTACAAACATCTGCAACAAGAATTAAAGAAAAAAATATATGCAGGCGAATTGACAGACGGAGATTTACTACCGTCAGAAAATGAGCTTACTCAAATGTATAAAGTGACCCGTACCACGGTGCGAAAAGCACTTGATGAACTGGTGAAAGAGCGAATAATCAGAAAAGAAAAGGGCAAAGGAAGTGTAGTTACGAGAGATAATAAAAATTTGGGTCTGTTGGGGGTCAAAGGATTTTCTCAAGTGGTAACAGCCCAAAATAAAAAGGTATCCACAAAAATAATTGAGGCTCCGGCCATGAGTGCTTGGCCTGAAATGTTCTTTTACCCACTGTCAGAAACAGAGGAAAAATCGGGGTGTATTTCTATGAAAAGACTTCGATTGGTCGAAAATGATATTGTGATGTTGGAAAATACTTACATACCCAATTTTGGTATGTCAAAATTGTGCGAAACGCCTTTTGTTAATGGCTCCTTGTTTGAGACACTACACGAGGTGTTTCATTTAAACATCTTGAGAGTGGAGCAAGATATGAGGGCAATAATAGCCCAAGGCGAAACGGCCACTTTACTAAAGGTGTATGAAGGGCATCCGTTGCTAAACATATACCTCAAATTTTATACAGACAAAAAAAATATTTGCATCTACAGCAATCTGTTGTGCAATACCACAAAATACTCTATTAGTTCATAGATGATTGTATCCGGCTACAATCATTTTTTTGATGCCGGATACAAAAAATGAAAGTTTCTGAATTAGCGAAAAAAATTGATCACACACTTCTGATGCCGAATGCCACCATTGAAGACCTAAGAAAAGAGGTAGCAGTGGCACTTAAATACAACACGGCATCTATTTGCGTGAAACCTTATTGGGTAAAGATTACCAAAGAGTTATTGAATGGGTCCGATGTAAAAACCTGTTGTGTAATAGGCTTCCCGCACGGGAATAGCAGCATAAATGTAAAAGCCTTTGAAGCCCAAGAGGCATGTGTAGATGGAGCAGAGGAGGTAGACATGGTAGTGAATATCGGAAAAGTACTTGAAGGCGATTGGGACTACGTTCGCAAAGAATTGAAATCGGTGGTAGACATCACTAAAAAGCACAACGCAATGCTCAAAGTGATATTTGAAACCGATTATTTACCCTCTGATGAGCATAAAATCAAGCTATGCAACATTTGTTCCGACTTAGAGATTGAATATGTGAAAACTTCAACCGGTTTTGGTTACAAAAAAAACAAGGAAGGACAAATGTATTACGATGGGGCTACAGAACACGATATAACATTGATGAAGAATAATGTAAGCGGAATCACAAAAATAAAAGCCTCCGGTGCAATACGAAATCTGGATAGAATGCTTCAGATGATTGCTTTGGGGGCCGACAGAATAGGCGCTACTGCTACCGTAGCTATGCTGGAAGAAGCCAAGCAACGATTTGAAGGTACAAAACCAACCGTTCTGACTACTGCAACTGATGGTTATTAAATAACAACTATAAACTATACTATTACTACTACTAAAAAAAACAGCCCCGATTTCGGGGTTGTTTTTTGTTAAACTCAAATTTGTATTATTGCAATAATAAATATTAATAAATGTTTATCATAGACTCTTATCCACTTGCCATAGCTTTCTTGTTCGTCACCATGTTGTGCTGGGGCAGTTGGTCAAACACCCAAAAACTGGTTTCGGGAAGCCAATGGCCGGCTTCGCTTTTCTATTGGGATTATATCATTGGTTTGGTGTTGTGTTCTTTGATTTTGGGACTCACACTTGGTTCAAATGGTTCTGACGGGCGCAGCTTTATTGACGACCTCAAGCAAAGCTCGGTAGAAAGTTTACAATCGGCATTCATTGGTGGTGTTGTTTTCAATTTGTCAAACTTGCTCATTGTGGCGGCCATAGACATAGCCGGAATAGCTGTAGGGATAGCCATTGGAGTAGGCATAGCTTTGGTTCAGGGTGTTATTCTCAATTATATGGTCGATAGCAGTGCCAATCCGCTTTTAATCTTTGGTGGTGTGGCCTTGGTGGTAGCGGGCATCGTGCTCAGCTACATTGCCAACAGAAAACTGCCCAACCAAAAGTCCGCTTCGATGAAAGGCATATTGGTGGCGGCTCTTTCGGGTATCGTCATGGGTTTCTTCTATCGTTTTGTGGCCGATTCCATTTCGTTTGATTTTCATAACTTGGAAGTGGGCAAGCTATCGCCCTATTCAGCCGTATTTATATTTTCTATCGGCTGTTTTGTCTCCAATTTTGTGTGGAATAGCTATTTTATGTATTTCCCCATCAATGGTGAAAAAGCTACATATTTAGATTATTTCACAAAAGGAAATATTAAAATACACACAGTAGGTATTTTGGGTGGTTTGATATGGAATGTGGGCATGTCGTTTAGTTTGATAGCATCGGGTACTGCCGGACCTACGGTATCGTATGGCTTGGGGCAGGGCGCTACTATGATTGCAATGGCTTGGGGCGTTTTTATCTGGAAAGAATTTAAAGCTGCACCTCAAGGCACGAATAAACTCATCACTGCCATGTTTTTGAGCTTTTTGAGCGGCATAGGGTTGATAATTTTAGCAAAATTATGAGTGAGACACCCCAATAAACTCCTCATAATCGTAAATCGAGAATCAATGTCGTTTAGTTAAAAAATTTATCTGAATTTAACCTCAGCCCAACATATTTAAAATCACCTCTGCGTTCTCTGCCTCTCTGCGAGAGAAAAAGAGAGACAAGAGTAATCAGTCTTAACTTAACGACATTGAATAGAGAATCGTAAATTGTAAATAATGAAATGGGAAATATAGTAGTCATTGGCAGTTCGAATGTAGATATGATAATGAAAATCAGCCGATTACCCAAGCTGGGCGAAACCATCACCGATGGAGAATTTGTGCAGGTTTTTGGTGGAAAAGGAGCAAATCAAGCCGTGGCTGCGGCCAGAGCAGGTGGAAATGTCACTTTTGTAAACTGCGTGGGCGAAGATGCCTATGCAGATGTGATGATAGCCAATTTTGCCAAAGATGGTATAAATACAGAATTTATCTTCAAAGAAAAAGAAGTGCCTTCTGGTACTGCTTTGGTGATGATAGGCGATGCAGGAAAAAACTACTTGGCGGTAGCTCCGGGAGCAAATTATAAACTCACACCTGCACACGTGGACAAAAGCATTAAAGCCATCGAAGCGGCCGAAATGGTGATTATCCAACTGGAAATACCCATAAATACCACCAAATACATATTGGACTTGTGCCAAAAATTGAACAAAAAGGTGATTTACAATTTAGCACCCGTTCAAGCATTTGATTTGAGCTATTTGTCAAAAGTTCATTTGTTTGTAGTAAACGAAACCGAAGCCGAGGAACTCACCAAGCTCAATGTAAAATCGAATGAGGAGGTAGAAATTGCTGCCGAAAAGCTCCTCTCTTATGGGGCAGAAAATGTGATTATCACTTTAGGAAGCGAGGGCTGCTACTTCACAAACCATAAAGAAAAATATTTTTTACCGAGCTTTAAAGTACAAGCAGTGGACACCACAGCCGCTGGCGACACCTATTGCGGCAGCTTGGCTGTGGCACTCACAGAAGGCAAAAGCTGGAAAGATGCCATTCGATTTGCCAGTGCAGCATCGGCCATATCGGTTACAAAACTTGGGGCACAGCCTTCTGTGCCTTTCAGAAAAGAAATTGACACATTTTTATCTTCAAAATAAGAAAATGAACCACTCTAAAAATCTAATTCTAACAATATTTATCATATACGCTTCTATCGCTCAAGCCCAAGTAGGAAATTGGAGTAAAGATGAAGTTGGGCTCCCTTTGTTTGTTTACAAAGGTGGCTACCCATTTGTGAAAAAAGATGAAAATGGCAAACTACTCAATCAATACAACGACCCATATTCCATTTTAGGAAATTACATGCTCACGGTTTTTGCCCATGCCAGCGGCAAATATCAACTCATTACTGGTGAGCGAACTTGGGCAAGGCTCAACATGGGCGATACCTTGAATAGAGTTCAAACAGAGTCGGGTGGATTGTTGCGAATCAATAATGAAGAAGTAAATCTAATAGGAAAAGCCTCGGAGGTGAGGTTCGGCACAGGCTTTGCAGCTTATGATTATAATGTAAAAAATCTAAAAATCACGCGCATATTTTCCACTTTGCCTTCTAGAGAATATAACGATGGCACTGCTGCCATGAAGATATCAGTGTCAATAAAAAACACTTCAGGCAAAGTCGCTGCCATTAGCTATACAGAATGGATAAGGGCCAACTTTGAAAACTATTATCAAATTCATAAAAATGTAAAAAAAGTAGATTACCAAAACCAAATCAGCATTGATAAAGCTGCCGGAGTTGTTGTTTCAAAAATTAGTGCCACGCCCAGAGAGCCTATGCTTTGGCGAGACAAAGATCAATTTTCTGAATACGATGGCTTTCCGCCACTGCTTTTTTTACAAACTTTAAACAAAGAAAAAGCCAATATATCTACCCGAAAAGATCCAAAAGGGTATGACAATTTGCTCTCAAGCCAAACCTTGAGTTTGAAAAGTGGCGAAGAGAAAATAATAGAATTTATTGTAGGCTTTACTTATGAAAACAGCTCCATCGAATCTCTCACCAAATCGCTTCAAGCCAAAGGCACTTTTAGAAACGAGTGGAAAAACAGACTCCCCGATTTCAAAAACGAACCTGACGATTCTTTAAGGGCAGAACTGGTGTGGAATACCTATGTGCTTCACTGCATGGCTACCTACAGCGACTATTTCAAAGAAACAAAAATACCTTTGGGGGCATGTTACGATTATGTGTGGGGTATGCATGTGTGTACACGCGACCATGCCCAACTGGCCTTGCCTATGATGTATTACGACAAAGATTTGGCGAAATCGGTGCTTCGCTATGTGCTCAAACGCCTCAATGCCAAAGGCGAGCTTCACATGGCAGAACATGGCTATGGTTTTGTGTCGCACGGTACACTTTTTGGCAGCGATAATCAACTCTATCCGCTCTGGGCCATTGGCGAATGGCTGCGCATCACTAAAGATAGCGACTTCTTGCTTGAAACTACCGATTACTACCCCATGAATAGCGGAGCCAAAGGCAGTACATTGGACAAGATAGAAGCCATGTTTTTGTACCTGAGAGATGAAGTGCGCACAGGTAAGCGTGGGCTTGTTCGCAACCTCAATAGCGACTGGAGCGATGATGTACATTTTGTGTCTGCCAATGCACCATTTAACAGGAATTTTGAAAATTCAGAATCGAACACCAACACTGCTATGGCCATTTCTACCCTTAAAACACTGGCCGATGAATTGGAAAAATGTATAGAAAACGAAAAATTCAAATCTCAAAAAGAGCGTCTGCAAACTTTAATATCGGCAATCAGGGTTTATCGCCAAAATTTGCTCAATGCTTTAAAGAAAGAACTAGAAGGCAGAAATTTCCTTACGGCCTATCATTTCTATAGCACCGATTGGGGTGCAGACAAAATATTTCTTTTGCCCAATGCCTTTGCACTGCAAATACCTGAATTGGGAAAAGACAAAAAGAGCGTGATTTTAACAGAAATAGAAAACCGTATATTGAAATCAGAAAAACTAGGCGCTAGAAACCGAGAAGAACCCCAAACCGATGGCATGCACTATGCCATGCCCGGCACTGGAGAAAATGGTGGTTTTTGGTGGTGTCCCAATGCCCAGCTGATACTAGGTGTAAATGCGGTTGATAAAACCAAAGCCCAATTACTCTTCAAAAAAGCGAGTTTTCAAAACCAATCCAAGCAGTTTCCCAACTACTGGACGGGCTACTGGACAGCCAGCGACTACATTCATTCAAGCATTTCCGATTCAGAAGGAGCATCGAACAATTGGCCTTTTTGCTCACTGCCACATGCGTTTAAGATTTACACCTATTTTAAACTGAAAGAATAATTATAAAACCATTGTAGTAGGAATTATTGCAAAGGAGCTTCTCTGGCAATGGCTATTTTTACTTTTTTATTCTTAATCTTTTCGTTTTTTACTGAATCGAGTACCGATTTGACTTTTGTACGAGAAATGGCCACATAAGAACACTCATCTTTTATTTCAATCAAACCCAATTCATGTTTTTGCAATTTTCCTTTTTGAATCAAAAAACCTACAATGTCTACTTTATTTATTTTATCTTTTTTGCCTCCACCTATATATATAGTCTCCCACTCGGGAATAAAAATAGCTGTGTCTGGTATATCTAAAAGTAATTCTTGGGGTCTATTTGATAAAAAATCGGGGAAATAATCATTTTTTGAGAGCAAGAGTATAGCCGTTCCATTTGATTTCATACGAGCCGTACGCCCATTGCGGTGTACAAAAGCATCTTCTTTGGGCGGCAATTGAAAATGAATTACATACTTTACCGAGGGAATATCCAGTCCTCGTGCCCCCAAATCGGTAGTGACTAAAATGCTTGTACTTTTGTTTCTGAATCGAGTAAGCGCACTTTCTCTATAGTGTTGCTCCATTCCTCCATGAAATGCCTTGGCAAACACCTTCTTTGAAGAAAGATATTGCGAAACTTCATCTACCGCCTCTCTCTGGTTGCAAAAAACAATGGCTTGTTCATGGCCAATGTATTTACAAAGTTGGTACAAAGCTTCTAGTTTATCGTCTGAGGGTGTGCGATAGTATTTTATTTCAAGTAAATTATTTTTGTTACTGATAAAATTTACGACATAAGCCCCTTGCATAGCCACAAAATCAGGAATTTTTACTGCCTCAGTAGCTGACACCAAAATTCTATTTTTCAAACTTTTTAGGTGTTGAATGATAAAGTACATATCATCTTGAAAGCCCATTTCCAAGCATTTATCAAATTCATCAAGTACTAGCGAGGCTGTATTTTTGAGGTCTATGTTCTTACGATTGATATGGTCTGTGATGCGCCCCGGAGTTCCTACCAGCACAGTTGGGGTTTCTGCAAGGCTATTTTCTTCTGCTGTAATGTCGTGGCCACCATAGCAGCACGATATTTTGTAGCCTGTTTTCATGTTTTTGAAAACATTTTGAATTTGCAAGGCCAGTTCTCGCGTAGGCGATATGATGACTAATTGTATATCCTTTACATCCGGTTTCAATCGCAAAAGGGCGGGCAAAAGAAAGCCCAATGTCTTCCCAGAGCCCGTGGGCGATAGCAAAAGTATGTTTTTTTGCGATGCAGAGGCCTCCAATACCTGCTGTTGCATGGTGTTTAGGCTGCTTATGCCAAGTTTGAGTAGCGTTTCCTCAACAATAGGTTGGTGCATGTTACTATTTTAGGCAAAAATACGCTTAAAAATTAGTTTTACACCTTTTAAAAAAGAACCATTAAACAGATTGAGACACTGACTTGTTGTTCATGTCGTATTTCATTAGAATATCTTTCAGTATTTGCTTATTAATAGGCTTAATCAAAAAGTCGTTAAATCCGTTTTGTTTGTTTACCGACTCAGTTAGCACATCGGCTGTGAGGGCTATGATAGGAATTTGCTTGAAATAATCATCATCAAGGCTTCTGATATATTTTGTGGCAGTGAGCCCGTCCATTCCGGCCATTTGTATATCCATCAATATCAAGTCATAAGCCTTTGATTGGAGCAGCTGAATGGCTTTTAATCCATTGTGTGCCCAATCAGACTTTACTCCAAATTTCCTCAAGAACTCCTCCGCTACAAACTTATTAATCTCATTGTCCTCAACCAGCAATACTTTCATGTGCTTCAACGATTCGTTATCGCCTAGCAGCGCAGCTGGTTGTATAGGGCTGTAGCTATAGTCTTTGTGAGGATTGCAGATTTCAAATTCTAATGAAAAGCTAAACACTGACCCTTTGCCCAGTTCACTTTTAACAGAGAGAGTACCTTTCATCATCTCCACCAGTCGTTTGGCTATGGTTAGCCCCAATCCCGTACCACCATATTTTTGTTCTGTAGAAACGTCTGCTTGGGCAAAAAGCTCAAAGATGTGGCATAAATTTTCCTCAGAAATCCCAATGCCCGAATCAGAAACGATAAATGAAATGGTAACACTGCTTTCGGTTTGCGACAATAGCTCCAACTGAAGTTTTACAAAGCCTTTTTCGGTAAATTTCAATGCATTGCTAAGCAAATTGGTTAATATTTGTATTAGTTTTAGCTTGTCGGCCAAAACCAGTTCGGGTAATGAGGCCGATGTACTGTAGTCTAAGCGGATTTTTCTGAACCCTGCTCTTGTCTCAAAACTCGACAACACATTCTTGCACAATTCTCTGATATTTACACTCGATAACACCACTTGTGTTTTGCCCGATTCTATTTTGCTGAAATCCAATATCTCATTTATCAATTCCAGCAACTGCTCAGAAGAAAACCGTAATGTTTTTAATAGATGCGTTTGTTCTTCGCCTTCTTTTTTTTCGAGCAATAAGTCTGATATTCCCAATATCGAATTTAAAGGGGTGCGAATTTCGTGGCTCAACGAGGCCAAAAAATCTTGCTTGGCAGCTACAGCAGCTTCTGCTTTTGTTTTAGCCTTAAAAAGCTCATATTCTCGTATTCTGCGTTCAGTAATGTCTTTCATGCTGAAACATATTCCCATTACTCCGCCCTCACTGTCCTCAATGGGAATAAACATGACATGATAAAACTGCGTAACTCCGGGAGAAATCATCAACTCTATTTCAAAATCAAGCTGCTTTCCTGTGAGAGATTCGTTAAAAAGTCTTTTGAAATTGTCTATCTCATGGGGTAAATTGTAGTTAATAAAATCATCGCCCACGGCTATTTGAGCATTAAAATATTTTTTCACGGCTTCTTCCCCGTTTTTGTTCCAGGCCAAAACCTTATAGTTTGGGTCAATGAAATAGCTGTTGTAAAAAGTTTGGTCAAAAAGTTTGCGATACATTTCTACTTCATGTATCATAATCTCCGACATTAAGTTGGGAGTATAGCCGGTTGTCATTGTTTGGCGTAGTTTCTATTTACTTTATTTGCACATAAATAAATTATCGAAATAAGGTAAGATTCAACAAAAGTAATTTAAAAATCAATATAATCTAATCTGAAAAGTATGTTGGAGCTTGAATACTCCAAAAGGGTAGTAGTATATGATAATAACGCTTGAATAAAAATAGTACTTTTAATTAAAAAACCACCAAATAAAGCCTTTTTTTTGGCTATAAAATTTTGAAGGCAGGAATGTTACAATTCTATTTTTAGCCCATCATACCCCAACCTTATCCAATCGGGGAGCGTTTTTTCTACGGCACTGTGCTTGCCCAATTTGTGACTGATGTGGGTTAAAAATGCTTTTTCAGGTTGCCATTTTTGCAGAAGCTCAATAGATTCTTTGAAGGTGAAATGTGAAACATGAAAATCGTGCTGCAACCCGTTGATGACAATTACTTTTGACCCTTTAATTTTTTCTTGCTCTTCAACTCTTTACTAAATTGCTTGTAGAATACTGACAATTAGTTGTTTGTGTATTTTTGTTTTTTGAGTGTCTCGATAGCTATACCTGTAGAAATTCGAATAATTCTTCAACTGTTCTGCCATTGGCTTGATAAAGCTTCATTCCGATGTTTTGAAACATCTTTGGGTGTAGTCTTCCTCCTTCCAAGATTGCAATAGATATGATATTTATTTTGCCACATTCTCTTTTCTATTAAGGTATTATTTATAAACCCCCAACAAAAAAGCCGGCTTACACCGGCTTTTTTTTAGAAATCTGTATCTGTAGCCTTTTCGGCTTTTTTCTTTTTGATTTTTATGGTGAGGTTCTCGGCTTTGTCTTCGTAATCGGCCAAGAGTACATCGCCCTCGCTTACATCGCCTTTTAATATTTCCTCTGCCACAGGGTCTTCTACATATTTCTGTATAGCCCTATTCAAAGGACGAGCACCATACTGCTGGTCGTAGCCTTTCTCGGCAAGAAAATCTTTTGCTTTCTCGGTGAGTTCCACTTTGTAGCCCAATTGCTCTATTCTGCTCAATAATTTAGAAAGAGACAAATCAATAATTTTATGAATATCTTCTCTTTGCAGATGATTGAAAATAATGACATCATCGAGCCTATTTAGAAACTCAGGCGCAAATGTTTTACGCAAGGCACTCTGAATGGTAGATTTCACCAGTTCATCTTGCTGGTCTTTGCGCGATTTGGTGGCAAAGCCAATCCCCGTACCAAAATCTTTCAAGTCTCTCGCACCAATATTTGAGGTCATGATGATAATGGTGTTTCTGAAATCAACTCTTCTGCCCAATCCGTCAGTCAAAATACCATCATCCAGCACTTGGAGCAATATATTGAACACATCAGGATGCGCTTTTTCTATCTCATCAAGCAATATGACACTATATGGCTTCCTTCTGATTTTCTCAGTCAACTGACCGCCCTCTTCGTAGCCTACGTAGCCGGGAGGCGCACCTACCAAGCGAGATACAGAGAATTTCTCCATATATTCACTCATGTCTATACGTACCAATGCATCTTCTTTGTCGAAAAGATATTGAGCCAATACTTTAGCAAGCTCCGTTTTACCCACACCTGTTGGACCTAAGAACACAAATGAACCAATCGGTTTTTTAGGGTCTTTCAATCCTACACGGGTTCTTTGAATGGCTTTAGCTAATTTAAGTACCGCATCGTCTTGACCAATTACTTTGCCTTTCAAATCAGTTGCCATGTTTACCAACTTGGCATTTTCTTTTTGAGCTATTTTATTCACAGGAATACCTGTCATCATGCCTATAACTTCAGCAACATTTTCTTCGCTTACATTATAGCGTTTTTGCTTGGTATCTTCTTCCCAACGTGCTTTTGCCATATCCAACTGCTCCATCAGCTTTTTCTCCTTGTCGCGGAGTTGGGCTGCTTCTTCGTATTTTTGGCTTTTCACCACACGGTTCTTGTCCTTTTTCACTATCTCTATTTGTTCTTCGAGTTTAGTGATGTCGGCAGGAACGTGAATATTGTTTATGTGAACCCTAGCACCCACTTCATCCATTACATCAATGGCTTTGTCGGGCAAGAAACGGTCTGTAATATATCTGTCAGACAATTTCACACAAGCGTCCAAAGCTTCTTTGGTATAATTCACATGGTGGTGGTCTTCATACTTATCCTTTATGTTATTTAAGATTTGTATGGTCTCATCTACAGTGGTGGCATCTACCATCACTTGTTGGAATCTGCGAGCCAAAGCGCCATCTTTTTCTATATACTGACGATATTCGTCTAGTGTGGTAGCACCTATACATTGGATATCGCCCCTTGCTAAAGCAGGTTTGAACATATTGGAAGCATCGAGCGAGCCGGAAGCGCCACCCGCACCCACAATGGTGTGAATCTCGTCAATAAATAATATCACATCGGGCGATTTTTCCAATTCGTTCATCACCGCTTTCATTCTTTCTTCAAACTGTCCACGATACTTAGTACCGGCCACCAATGAAGCCAAATCGAGCGTAATGACACGTTTATTAAATAACACCCTAGAAACTTTTTTCTGAATAATTCTCAGAGCCAAACCTTCTGCAATGGCTGTTTTACCCACTCCGGGTTCACCAATAAGAATAGGATTGTTTTTCTTTCTGCGGCTGAGAATTTGAGCCACACGTTCTATCTCTTTTTCACGACCTACAATTGGGTCGAGCTTGCCATCCTCGGCCACTCGGGTCAAATCACGCCCAAAGTTGTCTAAAACAGGAGTTTTTGATTTTTCTGCCGATTTTTCTTTACCTCCTGCTGATGAAGAAGAACCTGATGAACTGCCGAACATGCCTTTATCATCATCGGGGTCGTCTGTATCAGCTGCAGATTGCGGATTGTTGGCATGGTATTCAAGCATTTCCTTGAATACATCGTAGGTGACCTCAAATTTATTTAAGATTTGCGTAGCCAAATTATCGTTGTCACGCAAAATAGCAAGCAACACATGCTCTGTAGTGATAGACTCCGTTTTGTATACACGAGCTTCTAAATTGGTCATTTTCAAAGCTTTTTCTGCTTGCTTTGTCAATGGAATTTGGTCAATATTTTTAAATTGTTTAAAAGTAGCGGTGTTTTTGGTGTACTGTTCTATAGAGCGTTTCAACTCCTCCAGGTTCACACCAAGCTTTTTCAACAAAGTAAGTGCTATACCCTCGCCATGGCGCAACATACCAAGCACAAGATGCTCCGTGCCTATGTAATCGTGACCCAATCGCAAAGCCTCTTCGCGAGCGTAAGAAATCACTTCTTTGACTTTTTCTGAAAATTTAGCATCCATTGTATTCCAATCTACCGTCCTTTACGGCATTTAATGGGTTTAAATATAGGATATTTTTGAATAAAACAAACAATAAACCCGTTTGATTTATAAACATTATTCAATCTATCTTTATCCTAAACGAGATTTAACAGTAAATTGATATAGAAAATATAAATTTTACTATTTTCTATGGTTTACAAATATGCACCTGCGTTAGTTCCTTCGTTGAATAATAAATCCACTATGCTGAGATTATTCACAAAAATATTGCCAAAGGCTTGAAAATATTTTTTGTCATGGTTTGGAGAAAAAGAAGGAGTGAAAACTTCGGGAGAAAAAATATTCCTTATGTCTTTTAGAGTATTATCATTATATTCTCTGATAAAATCGGTAGTAAAATGAGGCTTTATTGGCCATTTTAGTAGTTTTAGACATAAAGTCAGCATTTGAGAGTTAAACTCAAACAAAGTAGGGCATTTTGACAGGTATATTTTTTCGAAATAAGGAAAGTAATGCTCAAAAAAAGCTGATTTGCCATAAGCTGATTGTATGGCACGGAGGTGAATTTGTGTCCACCGTTGGCTGTAATCTATGGTAACTTTGGTAATGAGTTTTGAAGAAGAAGTACTTACAGGAATAACCAAAGGCAATATTCCGTTGGCAGAAAGAATGTAGCAGCGGTTTCTATAGGTTTGTTTTTGATAATTTTCACAAGCTTCCAGTAGTAGCTTGTGTTGCGATTTCAGTTCTGAAAAAAATGCGACAGATGGCAGATAGTGAAGTTCTGAAAGCAGCATTGAGTACTGTATTATCTTTTCTCGTCCAGTTTTCTCATTAATTCAGCTATCAATTGGTCTTTTTCAGCCAAAGCTTTCCTGTTTTCAGCTAATTCTTTTTGATATTTCTTTTCTTTATCTTCAAACATGGCATTTACTGTTCGCCACGCTTCTTGTTCGGTTTCTATCTTTTTCTTTTGTTGTGGGTCGGTGCCTGCATGGTTCAATATCTCTGTTGCAATTTTCATTTCTTCAATATCTACTTCATGGTTAAACTCTTTGATGATTTTTTTATCGTCAACGAAGTTCTTTTGCTCAAATATGCTCAAGAGTTTGTCTAGCTTAGTTTGGTATCTGTCTGTAATGCGTTCTACTTGAACCACATAGCAATCGTGAGTCAACTTTTCAACAAAGTCGCTTTTGGTATTTAATATTTTCTTGTTGATTTGGTCGCTATAGTTGCGTTCTACCTTTAAACATGGAGTTTCTATTTCAGGTAATGTAAAACCCAAAATATAAATGGTAGTAATTGGCAGAATTAATTTTTCATTGTCTACCGTATCTTCTTTTTTGTATTGCTCCGCCAGATAGTTTCTGAATCGCATTAAATCAATCTGATTTTTTGCTTTTTGAATCTCAATCAATACTTTTTTGTATTCTCCTGTTTCTGTTTTAATGGTGGCAATAAAATCGAGCCTGAAGACCCAAATGTTGTAGCGTTTTTTTATTCTTTCTTCTATAATTTCTATTGCTTTTGGGTCATTCTCTTCAAACTCGCCTTCGTAGGTATATTCTTGAGGTTTTACTTGAACCGATTCTATGTTTTGCTCCAATAAAGTGCCGATGAAAAACTTAGCTACTCGCTCGTTTTCCATCATTCGTTTGAAAACTACATCATATATTGGATTGGCTATAACCATATTGTATGTTTATTGAGCAGTAAAAATACTATTTTTTGTTGAGTTTTTTAGTTGTGTTATTGCTGCAATTGCCATTCTCTATATTTCAATTAATAAGTATATTTTCTTTGATAAATCTATTCTCTAAGGCTCAATAGTGATATAAGGCAGCATTTTGTTGTATTCAACTTCCGAAATGGCTTTGATTTGGAGCAAATCGCTGAGGTTAAGGTAATTACTATGCTGTTTGCGATAGTTTAGTATCAGCTTTGCCAATTTATACCCAATGTAGGGGTGTTGCTTTAATTCATCGAAGGCGGCAGTGTTGATATTAATTTTTTTAGGAGAATATTTTTCTGAAATAAAAAATCGGGCATTTAGTTCTTTAATTACTACAGAATCGAGCCCCCAAACCTCTGAAAGCTGCTTCATAGCAACAAAACCACCAAGTTTGTTTCTGTATTTAACGATTCGCTGTGCCAATGTAGGGCCAATCCCATACACTTTTTCAAATTGGGTCGAGTCTGCCAGATTTAAGTCTGTTTGTTTGATTTCGGGCTTATTTTCTGCAAGTTTTGGTGCAGGTTTAGGATATTCAATTGGCTTTTGATTTTTATTCTCAATTGAGATGTATGGAGCTAATTTTTGATATTCTGTTTCTTTTAAGCCATATATCTTTTTGAAATCTTCTTTTTTATGAAATTTACCACCTTTTTCTCTGTATTTTATAATTCTTTCTACCAATTTTTGATTTAATCCCAATGCCATTAAATCGCCCACATTGGCTGTATTAGGGTCAAAAGTGAAAAAAGTGATTTTTTGATGTTCTATACTTTCCGGTTTTTTAGCAAAAGATGAATCTTGAGTTTTGGGAATATCTGAATTAATCACAAGCAGCAAACTATCGAGCTTTTTTTGCTCTTTGGAGCTTATTTGGGGTTGGTTTACAGACACATTATCATAAACTAAAAAAGCAATGACAGAAACCAACATAAACAAAGTCAATACTAAAAATCCTGAGGTTTGCCTAGCTGAAAAATGAAAATATTCGCTTATGAACTTTTTTATTTCTCTCATCTTAATCGGCATTCATGGCCAATTCTATTACTTTTTTGTGTTTGTCAAATGCTTTCACATCGCTTAATCCCAAATATTTTTCGGCATAATCTGCAAGTTCTGTTTGTGGCAAATGATGAGGTTGGTGATTTGATTTCAAAAAATGTACACCACATTCGCTTAAGGCGTGAAGTGGAATCATTCCCACCAGTTCCGAACCTGTGACTTCTGTGTCAAAAGATTGGGCTAGGGAAGAAATCGCATCAAAAACCTTGTATACAGGCGTTACGGTATAGTCAGTAATGTTTGTAGATACTTGTACTTTGTCAAATTCATCGATATACCAACCAATGGCCTTAACATTTGGCAATCCTGTAGGGCTTTTTTCTCGAATTTGTGAAGCTATCTTTTTTGCTATTTCTACATCTTTGCTTTTCAAATTTACATTATATGCAATCAAAAACGGCCTAGCCCCCGTGATGAGGATGCCTGATTTTGGGTTAAATGTATTTTCACCAAAATCAGGATAAAAATCGGGTAGAAGAAGCTTCGAACTTAAATTTTCATATTCGCCTTTTCTCAACCAAGCCAAATTTTTTCTTTCAGGAGAAGTAGCTGAATTTTCATATAAGTAAGTAGGAATATTCAGTTCATCTGCCACTCTTTTTGCTACATTTTTTGATATTTCTATGGCCTCGTTCATGATAGTTTGTCCCAAAGGAATAAACGGACACACATCGCAAGCACCGATTCTGGGGTGAGCACCTTTGTGGACAGGCATGTCAATCAATTTCGATGCGGTCTTTATGGCTTCAAAGGCTGCATTTGCCACGTTTTGGGGAGAACCCACGAAAGTGTAGACTGTTCTGTTGGCATGAAATCCAGGGTCTATGTCCAAAAGTTTTACACCTGAAACACATCGAATGGCATTGGCAATGGCTTCGATGGTTTCCTTGTTTTGCCCTTCGGAAAAATTGGGAACACATTCGAGCAGCTTCTCCATTAGTTTGAAAATATTTTATAAAAATATGGCAAAATTAAAACCAAACTACCAATGCCAAAATGAACATAGTAATGATTATAACTGTATACAGAATATAGTTTTGTACATTTCCTGACTGCATTTTTGAGAAACCAACCCCTATTTTGCGGGCAATGAAAGCAAGAAAATTCACCAAACCGTCTACAAAGTATTTATCCATCCAAGCGATGATGTTTGCAAGCACTACATGACCTACACCCAAAAGATTAACCGATTTATCTACTAATTTGCTATCTATCGTATTGATTTTGGAAGAAAAATACAATATTGGGCTTGTGAAAAAACGATTGGCAAGCGAGTCGAGGTAAAGCTGATGAAATGATAATTCATAGAAAACGGCATTTTCGTTGTTCTTAATATTCTTGGTCAAGAAAAAGATGACAATACCCACTAGAAATACTGCCAAAGAAACACTCATCACCAATAAATGATTTTCGGTATAAAGCCGTTCTTCATCGTGAGCAAAAGATAATATCCACGAAGCTTCAAAGTCAAAAGGATTTTTCACAAAGAAGATAAAAGTACTGAGTGAAGCCAGCAGAAGGAGAGGTAAAACCATTAAGCCGCCATTTTCATGAATTTGAGCATCAGGAAGCAGTCTTTTCAAATTCCATTCTCCAAAAAATACTGTCCAAATTTGCTTTACTATATAGAAAGCAGTCATAAAAGAAGCCACTACAAGACATACAAAAACGATTTGTCCCAAAGGAGAATTTCCGGATAGTGCAGCTGAGAGAATGGCTTCTTTGGATAAAAAACCGCTCAATAAAGGCAATCCGGCCAATGCCAAGCCACTAATTAAATATGAAATAAAAGTAAGAGGTAATTTTTTAGCCAAACCGCCCATCAATCGCATATCTTGGGCATCGAGTTCGGAATGACCAATGGCGTGGTGCTGAGCATGGATAACAGAGCCTGCACTCAAAAACAAACATGCTTTGAAAAACGCATGGGTCACCAAATGAAAAAATGCAGCTTCATAAGCCCCAAGGCCTATGGCTGCCATCATAAATCCTAACTGAGAGATAGTAGAAAAAGCCAATACCCGCTTAATATCTGTTTGGGTAAGAGCTGAAAAAGCCCCTGCCAAGGCAGTGACAGAACCAATGATTGCAATGAAATAACCAACTTCCGGAATGATAATAAAAGACATTTTGACCATTAAATACACTCCGGCAGCCACCATTGTAGCCGCATGGATAAGGGCCGAAACAGGTGTAGGGCCTTCCATGGCATCGGGTAGCCATATTTGAAATGGAAACTGGGCTGATTTGCCCATAGAGGCGATAAAAAGCCCAATTCCGGCCATAAACAACCAGAAAAAAGAATGGTGAAAATGGAAAACCACATATTTTAAATCATGAATTTTGAGGGTGTCGTATTCGCTCCAGATTATCATTATGGCAGCCACAAATCCTAAATCGGCTATGCGATTGACAATAAAAGCTTTTTTAGCAGCCAAAGCAGCAGCAGGTTTTGTGAAAAAATACCCAATCAAGAGATATGAGGCAAAACCCACCAGTTCCCAAAAAACAAACACAAAAAGCAGGTTGTCGGAGAGCAAAAGTCCGTTCATAGCAAAGATGAACAATCCCAAATACCCAAAAAATCTCAAATACGTGTTATCGCCTTTTTTATATTCAATACTATAAATATTCACTAAAAGAGCGACCAAATTTACTACCACAAGCAATAAAGCATTGTGAAAATCGAGCCAGTAGCCAAAGTTTATCTTTACATTTTGTGCCAACTCAAACCATGTAAACTCTTCGTAAAGTTGCTGTGATGTTTGTATTTGGGTGAAAATATAGATGGATGCTAACAAACAAAAAGCTTGGGCTGCAACGCCCAACCAAGCTGCCAGTGGAGAAATTTTATTATTAAGAAAAAATAAAAGCAAAAACACCGCCAAGGGCAGTGCTAACAGAGAGCTAATGATGAGACTGTTTGAAATAAGTAACGTATCCAAATGAATAACTAAAAAATTGAGTTCTTTTTAACGACAGTGTTAGGGTTTGTGTAGTACATCA
>ERZ1066116.183-NODE-183-length-28454-cov-13.200289_pt1 | contig 28454 bp, 25 predicted proteins | sample MGYA00382763_ERZ1066116 | MGnify/ENA primary metagenome ERZ1066116 (study PRJEB33369, sample SAMEA5778346) | biofilm metagenome | biome: Industrial cooling water; feature: Water cooling tower basin; material: Biofilm | place: United Arab Emirates | collected...
ACCGCTACAGGCACCGGCAGCTTTGGAGCTAAGGTAGATTATGCTACAGGAAGTGCTCCTATCAGCGTAGCCATAGGCGACCTCAATGGCGATGGCAGGGCGGATTTGGCGGTGGCTAATTATTTTAGCAATACCGTTTCGGTACTTACCGCTACAGGCACCGGCAGCTTTGGAGCTAAGGTAGATTATGCTACAGGAAGTGGTCCTCCTAGCGTAGCCATAGGCGACCTCGATGGCGATGGCAGGGCGGATTTGGCGGTGGCCAATTATTCAAGCAACACCGTTTCGGTATTATTGGGTAAAGATAGTCAATTGATAGGCGGTTTCTTGGTTTCGAGTAAAACGTATGGGAATTCTTTTTCTTTCAATGCCACTGCTACAAGCGGTTTGACGGTAGGTTATCTAAGCTCTCATTCATCTATTTTAAGAATAGTTGGCAACAATGCCACTGCTACGGGCATTGGAGTGGTTACTGTCACAGCCTTTCAGAGTGGAAATGGCACTTTTGCCGGAGTTACACTTACTGGAGTGTTTACAGTAACCAAAGCCAACCTCACCGTCACTGCCTTCAATGTAAGCAAAATTAAAAACGACCCTATGCCTATAGCTATTGGCTACTCCATCACTGGGTTTAAAAATGGAGATACAGAATCGGTGTTCACAACTCCTGTCCAATCCTCTATTGTGGGCAGTGTGATGTCTGTTTCAGGGGCTGCTGCTGCTAATTATGACTTTGTGTATATTAACGGCACTTATACAGAAATAGACGATACGCCTGTTTTCTCAGCCATCAACTGCTCTGTTCCCTGCAAGCAAGGGTCCATCCACACCCTCAGTGGAAGCAATTTGACTAGCATTACCAACTTTTGCTTCAAACGCAGTGTCAACCAAACGGTTTGCATCAACACTTTCACCGTGTCTGGCAGTGTTCTTTTATTGCAAATACCTGTAAATGCGCTGCCTGGTCAGGTAACAGTAACAGGTTCGTTTGGCAAAGAAACTTATTTTGTCACTGATTTTTTAACACCTACACTTGCAGAGATAGAGAAACCTGTTTCTTTCACTGTCTACCCCAACCCAAACAAAGGAACGTTTACAATAGAGAATCTAAGCAACTCACCCCAAGCGTTTGAGATAATGGATATATTGGGCAATAAAGTGTTTTCAGGCATAGTCCAACAAGGTAGCAACCTAGTAGAAAGCACGCTTTCGCAAGGAATTTACTACCTGTCGGTCAAAGGAATTGTTAAAAAAGTGGTGGTGCAGTAAAGACACTAACTAGGAGAAATAAGACAGCGATAGCTTTCTGAATCCCAGCTCTTCCACATCTTCCATCAAAAAAATAATAGCAAATGCCGTTCAAGATTTTTAATCTTGAACTCCAGATAAAAGAAGATTTTCAATCCTAACATATTATGCCAAAGGCATAACAAAAAAATAAAAAAAAGGGGGCAAAAAAAACAAAAGTTGCTTCGCCACTCCCGTAAATTTATATCTTTTAAAAATATTTTTAAAAAGTTTTCCACATATCCACATTTAAAGAGTGTCTCATTATCAGCAGGTTAGGCGGGTTTTGGTTTTAGCCTAAATCTCATCCAATAAGCCTTTTAAGGTGGGTGGGGCTTGGTGGTTTTGGTTGGTTTTTGGGGGTGTTTTTTGTGTTTTTGGTGTTTTTTTTGAGAGCTTTTTTTTGTACTTTTTGGGGATGGCTGATAGGGTATTTTTTCTCCTTTTTGGTGTGGCAGAGCCACATTTTTTGTTTTTTGCCCCTTTTTGTGCCAGTGGCACTTCCTATTTATATTTTTTATGCTTTTAGGTCAGTATCTAGTTCATTTTAAAGCCCTTTGGGCTTATTTTTCTATTTTTTTGGAATTTTTATTTTTTTTGCCCCCTTTTTTTCTTTTTTATTCATTTTTCTGTGCCTTTTGGCACAGATTCTTTCTTTTTTGTCCCTTTTTCTACTTTTTTTCTTTGATTTTTGAGAAATTTGGTAGGCTAGTTTTAGAGGATTCTATTTTTCGTATTTTTTGTACTTTTTTGGGTTTTATTTTTTCTTTTTGGGCCGGGCTGGTGGTGTCGTTTTTGGGCAGCCCTACCCACCTTAAAAGGCTTATTTGATGATATTTAGGCACTTTTTTGGTGTGGATTGGAGGATTAGGATATGATTTTTTCTCTCTTTTCTTTTGTGTAAAATACTTATTTAAAAGCCCTAGAAAGATGCAAAATTTGAACATTTCCAATAGCCATTTTATCACCTATAAAGATGCACTTTTGACCATAGATATTTTAGGTGGAATAGACTTAAATTAGATGGAAAGAATGGTAGCCACTTTGAGGATTTCTCACTCCAATTTTCCACCATTCAGAACTACACTTGATTGTGGTAAACAATGATAATATACAGTTCTTGGCTTCTACTTCGGCCACATCGCTTTCGGGAGTCGGAATCTACCCTATTTTGGCTACTGCACTAGGGGTGGGAATTAATAATTATGAGTTAATAATTATTAATTCTAGTCTAAGTATCACACCACGCGTTGCTACTGTCACTGGAGATAACGCCACTAAAATATATGGAGAGCCGAATCCTACTTTTACGGGTACAATTTTGGGTATAATAAACGATGATGATATAGCATTTTCAGCTAGTACCGCTGCCACCCAAAGTTCACCAGTTGGAACTTACCCAATTACCATTTCTGCTACCGGCCCAAATATTTCTAATTATTCATTATCAATTATAAATTCTACATTAAGTATCAACCAAGCTACTTTAACGGTGACAGCAGACAATTTAAGTAAAATTCAAGGTGAGGCCAATCCTGAACTTACAGGTACTATTGTAGGGGTTAAAAACAATGACGACATACAATTCTCTGCTTCTACAGAAGCTACAGAAAGTTCGCCTGTGGGTGATTATCCTATTTTAGCCACTGCTACGGGGGCTTCAATTAATAATTATGAATTGATAATTATTAATTCAACGTTGAGCATATTACCCAAAGTGGGTACTCAAGCAGTAGAAGGGTTTAAAACAAGAGGTTTAAAAATTACTCCCAACCCGAACGATGGGCATTTTGAAGTGGCAAGTGCTGAAAATGGCAGACTTTTTGTTTACAATAGCTTGGGAATAGAGGTAGCGGAAATAGAAGTAATCAAAGGAACAAACAAACTTTCACTATCGTTATCTTCAGGCATATATCTGTTAAAACTGGGAAGCAAAACTTTGAGAATGACGGTGGAGTAGTGGTAGAAATATTGAACACTTGGGATACAGATACCACATATTGGCAATAAATTGCTACTACACCTTCCAAGTTTTTGAAAATAGGAAGGTGTAGTTAAAAATTGCTTCAATCTCTGATTTGTCCATCGCCAACTACCAACCATTTATAACTGGTGAGTTCAGGCAATGCCATAGGTCCGCGCGCATGAAGTTTTTGGGTACTGATGCCTATTTCTGCACCCATACCAAACTGTGCTCCGTCTGTAAAGGCTGTGGAAGCGTTAATGTATACAGCCGCAGCATCTACTTGTTGCATAAATATTTTTTTATTTTGCTCGTTTTCTGTCACAATCGCCTCACTGTGTTTAGAACTGTAATCGGCTATGTGTTCAATGGCTTCATAGACATCGCCTACAGTTTTGATGGCCATTTTATAATCTAAAAACTCGGTTCCAAAAGATTTTTCATCTGCTTTTAAAAGCAGATGTGCAGGATATTCATCACCCAATGCTGTGTAAGAAGCTTCATCGGCATATAACACTACATTTTTATCTGCGAGCGGTGCTAATAGTTTAGCAATATCTTGCAGCCTGTTTCTATTAATCAATAAACAGTCTAAAGCATTGCACACACTAACTCTCCGCGTTTTTGAATTAAAAATAATACTTTTCCCTTTTTCTACATCTCCGGTTTCATCAAAATATACATGGACAATACCCGCTCCGGTTTCTATCACAGGAATTTTAGCATTTTGGCGCACATAGTCAATTAAATTCTGACTTCCCCTTGGAATCAATACATCTACATAGCCGACAGCATTTAGAAGTTCTGCCGTGGCTTCTCTATCGGCCGGCAATAATGAAATGATATTTTCATCCAATCCAAAATCATTCAAGACTGATTTTATCACTTTTGCTATGGCAATATTTGAAAATTCGGCATCGCTGCCGCCTTTAAGTACCACTGCATTGCCCGATTTTAGGCAAAGCGAGAAACAATCGAACGTAACGTTTGGACGGGCTTCGTAAATAATACCCACTACACCCAGCGGTACTGAAATTTTTTCCAACAGCAAACCGTTTGGTAATGTACGTTTCTCTAAGGTTTTACCAATGGGAAAAGGGAGCTTTGCAACATTATTTATTTCAGCAGCAATGGATTTGATTCTGGCTTCAGTAAGCAACAATCTGTCATACTTTGGATCTGATTTCTCCATCCTAGCCAAATCTTTTGCGTTTTCTGCCAGAATGAAAACTGTATTTTCCACCGCAGCTTCTGCAAGTCTTAAAAGCACTTTGTTTATTGCTTCTTCAGAAATCGTATTGAGTTTGCGAGATGCTTTTATGGTCGATTTAAATATATTCTCGTTTTTCATTGTTTATAAATTTCTCTTCCAAACCTATGATGCAAATATAGATTGATTTAGCAAAAGCATATCATTTTGGTGATTATTAAGCTTTTCTCTCGCTGAGAAGTAGAGAACGCAGAGGCTTTTACTACTTACCTTTTACTTTTTCTTTGTGTCACTTTGTGGGTCTTGGTGAAACTCTGTGGTGTAGATAAATTTTTTTCTCGCAGAGGGGCGGAGAACGCTGAGTTCTTATTAACCATTAAAGAGTTAAAATTATTTAAGCTTGCAATGTAGGAGGGGAAGTAAAAATAGACTGTGTAAGTAAGCAAAAAAAGCCCCCATAGGTTGGGGGCTAAAAATTATCCTTTTTTGGCTCTTGTCACTTTCTTTTCTGCACCTGTCACCTGGGCTTTGGGAGCGGCAGTTTTGGCTACAGCTTTTTTTACTTTTGTGTCAGCACCAGGCTTATCGATTTTAGCTACTTTTTTATCGGTTTTTTCTGCACCTTCCTCAGTTGTGGTTTCTTCAGCTTTTGCATCCAAAACTTCAGGGCAAACCACAGATATGATACCATACCAATTTACCAGTTTTTTAATATCTGAAGTGTACACCCTTTCCTTATCGAAATCGGGCACTACTTGCTCAAAAAACGAGCGCAAATCTTTATCGTCCGATTTTGGTGATACCGGCAATGCATTAGCAAAAAGTTCTTTTATTTTCTGCATGATTTCAATCAAAGGCTTGTTTCCATCAGCAGTGAGGGTATACATTGAAATATCCTTCAAAATAGAAACTCTTGTATTTGAGCTGATTACCAATTTGTCTTTTTTGTCGTCAAGGCTTTCGAGCACCACACCGTTGCGTGTGGGTTTTAATATGCGGAACAAACCCGGTTTACCGGAAACTGCAGCGATTTCTTTAAAATCCATCCTAAGCGATTAGTATTTATGTAATGTAAAAAACTAAATAGTTCGCAAAACTAATGGTTTATTGTGGTTTTGACAAAATTTTACTACCGGGCTTTTGAAAAGAATTGTTTGTCTCGGCTATAAAGTCTAAAAGTTCGTCCCTCCCAAAGCCTTTTTCTGCGCTTGTAATATAAATGGGTGGCAATTCTTCCCATGTTTTGAGTAATTCGATTTCGTAGCGTTGAATGTACTTTTGTACAGCTACAGGACCTTGTTTGTCGGCTTTGGTAAATACCATGACAAAGGGTAGCCCATTGTGGCCCAGCCAATGAATAAAATCTAAATCTATGGCCTGTGGCTCTAAACGAGAGTCAAGAAGCACCAGTGTACACATGAGATTTTCTCTATTGAGAAGGTATTTTTCAATCATTTCGCCAAAAGAAGCTTTTTTTACCTTGCTCACCGAGGCGTAACCATAGCCGGGCAAATCTACAATATACCATTTTTCATTAACCAAAAAATGATTAATAGTTTGTGTTTTTCCGGGCTTTCCTGATGTTTTTGCCAAATCTTTGCGCTCTACCAACCGATTGATGAGTGAAGATTTGCCTACGTTTGACCTGCCGATGAATGCGTATTCGGGCATAATAGGTGGCGGACACTTGGCCGGGTCGGTATTGCTTGTGATGAAATTTGCGCTTTTAATAACCATATTTTTCTCCCCAAAGTTTTTTGAGAAACTGCCTCATTTCTTCTTCTCTGGCATTTTTACCGGGTTCGAACAGCTTTTTTCCTGCCAAGGCATCGGGCAAAAACTCTTGATTGATGAAGTTGTTTTTGAAATCGTGGGCATATTGGTAGTTTTTGCCATAGCCCATATCCTTCATCATAGAAGTAGGTGCGTTTCTCAAATGCAAAGGTACTGGTAAATCGCCCTTTTCCGAAACTAATTTTTGTGCTTGTTTTACAGCCACGTACGAAGCGTTGCTCTTGGTAGATGTAGCCAAATAAGTAGTTACTTGCGATAAAATGATGGCTGCTTCCGGCATTCCTATCATTTGTACCGCTTGAAAGCCATTGGTTGCTATCACTAAAGCTGTGGGATTGGCATTTCCTATATCTTCTGAAGCTAAAATAAGTAATCTGCGGGCTATGAACTTCACATCTTCGCCTCCATCGAGCATGCGGGCCAGCCAATAAACAGCCGCATTGGGGTCGCTGCCCCTGATGGATTTTATAAATGCAGAAATAATGTCGTAATGCTGTTCGCCCGATTTGTCGTAAAGGGCTATTTTTTGCTGCGCTACACGGGTCACCATCTCATTTGTGACCTCAATAGGGTTTTCTGTAGCAGCATTCACCACCAGTTCAAACAAATTGAGCAATTTGCGGCCATCTCCACCTGAAATGTTCAGTAGTGCATCGGTTTCTTTCAGATGTATTTGTTTTTGTCTGAGAATGGAGTCGTGGGCGATGGCATTTTCGAGCAGTTGTATCAAATGTTTTTCTTCCAAAGGCTTGAGCACATACACTTGGCAGCGCGACAGCAATGCACCTACTACCTCAAACGATGGATTTTCCGTGGTAGCACCTATGAGCGATACGATTCCTTTTTCCACCGCACCCAAAAGTGCATCTTGCTGGCTTTTGTTGAATCGGTGAATTTCATCAATAAAAAGTATGGTGCGTTCTCTGAATTTGGCTTTTTCTATCACTTCACGCACTTCTTTCACTCCAGCACTTATGGCACTGAGGGCGATGAATTCAAAGCGCATTTGTTCTGCAATAATCCCTGCAATGGTGGTTTTGCCCACACCAGGAGGCCCCCAAAGTAAAAAAGAAGGTACAGAGCCCGATTCGATTATCTTTCTGAGAATGCCGTCTTTTCCCACCAAATGCTCCTGACCGATGAAATCATCAAGGCTTTTGGGGCGCATACGTTCAGAAAGAGGCTGGGACATAAGAATATTATTTTTGATTTTTGATTTTTTTATAAAAAGCTAAAACAAGAAAAGTGTTTTAAATACTAAATACAAAGAAAAGGGGTGTTCCTGTTTAATATCGGTGAAAGTATCAAATTGCTGAATTTTTCACAAACAATTGGTTAATTTTAGGACTTTAACTCATTGTTTTAAGATATAAAAAACGAAAAAAATCTTGAAAAACCGTTCTTACCAACCCGAATTGCTCGATGCAGATGATATACCGACAAAAGATTTATATAGAAATCTGCTTGAGTTAAATTTTATCAATACCTATTTGGGTGGACACAAAATTACTTTAGATGGCGTAAAATATTTTTTAAATACCAACATTAGATTCATCACAGACGAGACGATTAGCATAGCAGACGTGGGCTGCGGAGGAGGCGATAATCTAAAAGCCATTGCACAATGGGCACGAAAAAAGAAGTTCAAACTGCAATTGGTAGGTATAGACATAAAACCCGATTGCATCGCTTATGCGCAGGAAAACTGCAAATCTTTTCCTGAAATAAAATTTATATGTTCTGATTATCAAATGGTTGAGACTGAGTTTGACATAATTTTCTCGGCTTTGTTTTGCCACCATTTGAACGATGAAGAATTGGTGCAATATCTGCAATGGTGCAGCGAACACAGTTTGGTGGGATTTTTCATCAACGATTTACACAGGTATCCGTTGGCTTATCACAGCATAAAGTATTTAACCCAATGGTTTTCAAAGTCTTATTTGGTGAAAAATGATGCTGCTTTGTCTGTGAAAAGAGGTTTTTTGAGTGCAGAATGGAAGGAATATTTTGAAAAAGCAAACATAGAACATATAAAAATAGACTGGAAATGGGCTTTCAGACATTTGATTGTATCAAAAAAATATACAAGCAATGGATAAAGAAATGGTATATGATGCAGCCATCGTGGGTGGTGGTTTAGCAGGATTGGCTGCTTCTATTCTTTTGGCCGAAAAAGGCCATAAAACCATACTTTTTGAAAAAGACAGCTACCCATTTCATAAAGTTTGTGGAGAATATATTTCTTTGGAATCTTGGCCATTTTTAGCTTCATTGGGCTTGCCACTAGAAAAATGGGAACTACCTATTATCAAAAAACTTCATGTATCATCACCTGATGGCACTATACTAAGCCACAATTTGGGCATGGGTGGCTTTGGGATAAGCCGATACAAGTTAGATTTTGAATTATCAAAAATAGCTGAAAGCAAAGGGGTAAAAATATGCATAGAAACCAAAGTTGAAAAAATAGAATTCGTTGAAAATCAGCACTTTAATGTCTATTTTTCAAGTGAATTAATAAAAGCAAAAGTAGTGTTGGGCAGTTTTGGGAAACGCTCAAACATAGACATCAAGTGGCAAAGAAATTTTGTAAAAAAGCCGCAGACATCTCAATACAATTATATAGGCGTGAAATACCACATACAAACAGATTTTCCCCACGATCTTATAGAACTTCACAATTTTGAAGACGGTTATTGCGGTATATCAAAAGTAGAAGACGACAGGTATTGCCTTTGTTACCTCACAACAGCAAAAAACCTACAAAAACATGGTTCTATAGCCAATTTAGAAGATAAAGTATTGAAAAAAAATATACTATTAAGAACACACCTCGAAAATTCAACTTTTTTATACGACTCCCCTTTGGTGATATCACAAGTAAATTTTTCAAACAAAAAAAGCATTGAAAATCATGTATTAATGGTTGGTGATTCAGCGGGATTAATAGCCCCCTTGTGCGGAAATGGAATGAGCATGGCCCTACATGGAGCAAAACTGGCATCGGAACAAGCAGATTTGTTTCTGAAAGGCCAAATATCGAGAGACGAAATGGAAAAAAATTACTCAAAAAACTGGAAAAAGCATTTCTCTCTCCGATTATTTGTGGGGCGCACAGTTCAGTACACCTTTGGTAAAAGTGAAATCACTAACTTTGTGGTGAAATTCATGAAAAAATCGCCTATTTTGGTTGAAAAACTGATAAATCTCACCCACGGAAAGGTGTTTTAGTTGACGAAAGTCATTTTATACAAAAGGAATACAGAAGACTTTTGTGTTGTAAAAAAATAAGAATATGGTTACTGAAAACATATCCACATTGGACAAAACAGAAATAAAAACATGGTTTGAAGGCCTACAAGACAGAATATGCAGTGCCATTGAACAAGCAGACGGTCAAGGAAAATTCAAACAAGACTTGTGGCAACACCACGATGAAGGCGGAGGGCGTTCTCGTGTGCTTTCAAATGGAAATATTTTAGAAAAAGCGGGCGTAAATTTCTCTGCTGTGGGCGGAAAAACACCAGAAAAGATATTGGAAGCATTAAAGCTTGAAAAAGCCAATTTCTTCGCCACCGGAGTATCGATAGTGATGCACCCCAAAAGTCCTATGGTACCCATCATTCACATGAATGTGCGCTATTTTGAGATGAGCAACGGAGTATATTGGTTTGGCGGTGGTATAGATTTGACACCTCATTATGTAATGGGCGAAGATGCGCACTTTTTCCACTCCACGCTCAAGCAAGTGTGCGACAAACACGACAAAAGCTATTATTCAAAATTTAAAGCTTGGGCCGATGATTATTTTTTCATCAAGCATAGAGATGAAACTCGTGGCATAGGTGGCATATTTTTCGACCACCTCAAAGCCGATGCCATTCATTCAAAAGAGGAAATTTGGGCTTTTGTACAAGAGGTAGGCAATGCTTTTGCCGGAATTTACTCTCATTTGATGGTAAAAAATGCTGGAATTCCCTTTGGCGAAGCAGAAACCAAGTGGCAACGCCTCCGCAGAGGGCGTTATGTAGAGTTTAATCTGGTATATGACAAAGGCACAAAATTTGGCCTTGACACAAACGGACGAACAGAGTCTATATTGATGAGTATGCCTCCCCTAGCCGCTTGGGAATATGACTACCAACCTGAAACAGGCTCAAAAGAAGCCCAAACATTGTCGCTATTGAAAAAGGGAATTGATTGGGTATAAAGAAATTTTGGATTTTGGATTTTGGATTTTGGATTTTTTCTCTTGAAAACTTTTTTAGATAACAAATTAAAGGCTATTAATTATGTGGTTTAATAGCCTTTAAATCCAAAATAAGAGACATCCTGATTTCTACATCGAAAACTAGCTACCTTATTTCGCTTCCATTGTCTACATTGGTGGCCGGAGAAACAAATTCAAGCTTTCCTTCCTTGGTTTCTGCCATCAATATCATGCCCTGCGACTCTATGCCTTTCAACTTTCTTGGCTCTAAATTCATGAGAACAGACACTTGTTTGCCTATAATTTCTTCGGGCTTGAAATGCAGTGCTATTCCGCTGACTACGGTGCGTACATCTATGCCCGTATCAACTTTCAATTTGAGCAACTTATCGGCTTTTTCCACTTTTTCTGCCTCTATGATCGTGCCTACACGTATGTCTAGTTTTACAAAATCATCGTAAGTGATGTTGGCTTTGGCCGTGTCTTGTGGTGTTGCTTCTGTAGTCACAGGCTTTGTTTCGTTTTTAGTTTTTACTTTTTCATTTGGGGCATTTACTGCGTTTTCGCCTTTTAGTTTGGCTACCTGAGCGGCTATGGGATCGTCTTCGATTTTTTCAAATAACAAAGACGGAGCGCCCAATTGATGGTCGGTATGCAATATTTCCTTTTTTCTGTCGGCCCAAGAGAGTTTTTTCAAATTGAGCATGGCAAACAGTTTTTCAGAAGTAAAAGGCATGAACGGCTCCATCAAAATAGCCAAATTGGCTGTGATTTGTAAGCTGATGTTCATAATAGCCTTGACACTATCCGGGTGCACAGCATAAAGCTTCCAAGGCTCTGTTTCAGCCAAAAACTTGTTTCCTACTCTGGCTATCTCTATCAAATCTGACACAGCCTCTCTAAATTTAAAAATAGAAAGGTTGCGTTCAATACTAAATTTCAAGTCGGTAATTTGGTGAAGTACGTTTTCATACAGCGGATGCTCTACTACGATGTTTTCGTCCAATTCAGGAACTTTTCCTTCAAAATATTTGTGTGTAAGCACCAAAGTGCGGTTCACAAAATTCCCTAAAATACCCACGAGTTCGCTGTTGTTGGCCGTTTGAAAATCTTTCCAAGTAAAATTATTGTCTTTGGATTCGGGCGCATTTGAAGTGAGGAAATAGCGCAAGGCATCTTGCTTGCCCGGAAAATCCTGCAAATATTCGTGTGCCCACACCGCCCAATTTCTTGAAGTAGATATTTTATCGCCTTCTAAATTCAAAAATTCATTGGCAGGCACTTGGTCTGCCATGATGTATTCCCCATGCTCATGGCACATGGCCGGGAAAATCAAGCAGTGAAACACAATATTATCTTTGCCTATAAAGTGCACCACCCGCGCTTCGTTGTCTTTCCAAAACGCGTCTACTCCATAAGATTTGGGTGCAAAGCCTTTTCTAAGCCCTATATTATGTTGTTTGATATATTCTTTATCATCGGCTTTTTCAAAAAGCTCTTTGGTCATGGAAATGTAACCAATAGGAGCATCGAACCATACATAGAGAACTTTTCCCTCAGTGCCTTCCACAGGTACTTTCACTCCCCATTCCAAATCTCGAGTCATGGCTCGGGGTTTCAAGCCTTCTTTGAGCCAACTTTGGCACTGGCCAAAGACATTGGGTTTCCATTCTTTGTGACTGTCAACATGGTTTTGAAGCGTGGGTTGCAGTTTGTCGAGCGGCAAATACCAGTTTTTAGTGAGTTTTTTTATAGGTTTTTCCCCACTCAGTGCAGAATGAGGCTCTATCAGTTCTTCCGGACTAAGTGTAGAGCCACAACGTTCGCACTGGTCGCCATAGGCTTTGTCGTTTCCACACACTGGGCAAGTGCCAATAATGTATCTGTCGGCTAAAAATCGGTTGGCTTTTACATCAAAAAACTGCTCGGTTTCTTGTTCTGTAAATTTCCCGTTTTCATACAGTTTTCTAAAAAAATCTTGCGACACCTGGTGATGAATGGGGTTGCTCGTACGAGAATAGATGTCCGGAGAAATGCCAAAGCCTTCAAAAGTATCTTTTATCATAGCATGGTATTTGTCTACCACTTGCTGAGGTGTAAGGCCTTCTTTTTGTGCCTTGATAGTAATGGGCACACCATGTTCATCGCTACCCGTCACAAATATGACATCTTCGCCTTTGCTGCGTAAAAATCGGGCATAAATATCTGCAGGAATGTAGCAGCCGGCCAAGTGACCTATATGTACTGGGCCATTGGCATAGAGCAGCGCAGCAGTGATGGTGGTACGTTTATGACTCATTTTCTTTCAATTCTTATGTATAAAAATACGATGTGCGAAATTAGAGAGAATATTTGTATTAAAAATTTCAATTCTAAAATCGTCTTGTTTAGATTACGGGATTCAATGCATTTAATATGCATAAATTTGACTTATATTTGAAAAATAACTTACATACATTAAATTTGGCTTTCAAGTGTTTTATGCTTTAGATATCAGTAAACATGGAAATAAATGATATTGCGATTAAAATTATTATTCTGCTCATCCCGGGTGGTATCACAACTGTCATAATCGAATCATTAACAATTCATAAAAAATGGTCAGAGTTCAAATTTGTAATTTATACCATTTTACTTGGCACATTCTCATATTTATCAATTCAGTTTGTAGAACTTTTATTTGAACTTTTTAAATACATTTTTATCAGTGAAAAGTGTAAATACGAACCTAGAGCATTAAAAATTTGGGAATCAATTAATCAAAATGTTGGTATTCCGCTCAATGAGATACTTTTAGCATGTATAATGGGTATTATCAACGGCTTCGTAATTAGCGCAATTATTTATTATAAAATCGTTTTTCGGATAGCAAAAAAGCTAAAAGTTTCAAGTAAATATGGAGAAGAAAATTTATTTTCGTATTTGCTTAACTCCAATGATGTGGTGGAAATATATGTTAGAGATATTCCTAATAATTTAACATATCATGGAAAAATTGATTCTTTCTCTGAAAATGATGACTCTAAAGAGATTCTTCTTTACAACGTAAAAGTTTATGAATATAAAACATCCACATTGCTTTATGAAATTGATAGATTATATTTGTATAAGCAAAAAGATGAATTAATTATTGAAGTGCCAAAAATTGAGAGAAATGAGCAATAGAAATATTTCACCAATACATGAGGGCTCTACAAGAGGAAACGTAAAACCTAACAATGGGTTGCCTACTTCTGCACCACCACCACCCGCTCCGACAATAGTTAAGTCTAGTATTAATAATCAATCAGGCACTTAATTTCAATTGCTTTCATTAAATTCATAGAGATTTTTGATACAAAAATCTTTTCTAACATTTATTGTCCTTATCATAAAAGATAAAAATCAACTTTTCTTTGGCCTGAAAGCTTTGACAATGAGCGGATTGGTTTCTATGATATTTCCACTCACCAACTCCACACAATAAGGCACGGCTTCAAAAAGTTCGTCAAGCGTTTCTTTGATAGACTTGGGCTGACCCGGCAAATTGATGATTACTGTTTTATTTCTGATAGCACCTACTTGGCGAGAGAGAATGGCCGTAGGCACATATTTAAGGCTTATTTGTCGCATACGTTCACCAAAGCCATCCATCACTTTGTCTGCAATGGCAATGGTAGCATCGGGAGTTACATCCCTTGGAGCCGGTCCTGTTCCCCCTGTGGTCAGAATCAAAGCCATATCATCCTCATCGCACCAATTTTTCAATAAATTTTCTATTTCAAATTGTTCATCCGGCAAAATACTTGTCTTCACTTCAAAACTATTGGTAACAGCATTTTTTAGCCACTCAATGATGGCCGGGCCGCCTTTGTCTTCATACTCGCCTCTAAAAGCCCTGTCGCTGACTGTTAACACGCCTATTTTCATTTTGATAATGCATTTTTAGCTTTCTTCCCTGTAGTAAATCTTATAGTATTTCATTCCTGTGGCTTCGTCCACGCCTTTTTCAATCAATTCTTTATTGCCATGTATATAAATATGAAAATTCTTGTCCAACTTTAGCACACTTTTAAAAATGCGCGCTTGTTTTTTTACGGCTTGGGTAGAAATTTCAAATTCATCTACAATCGGGAGCTCATATTCTTCTTGAAATTTGTTTTTAAAATCTTTGAAAGAATCTATCAGTTCCGGCTGTTGGATTACTTCGTTGGTAAATTCATTAAAGTCAAAAGTATCGTTCTTTTTGAAAAAGTTAACCGAACGATTGAGCATATCTATTTGGTCGGTCTTAGCTATTTCAAACTCTTCAGGAAGCTTTTCAGTCACAAAGTTTTTACATAAATCCAAATAATTGTTGGTGTAGTGATAGCTGTCTTTTCTTGGAATAATATTCAAAAATTTTTCTTTCCAATATTGTGCATCGGCCGATTTATTGACATTGTCTATACTGCACACCCTGTAGCCTTTGTCGGCATCGGCATTGAAAATGAGGCAGCCCTTATCCAACCTGTTTATGTTTATTCCATCTTCTTTTTCTATTGAAAAACCATCGGCCAATGCGTTTATTTTAAGGAAAGTATCTTTGTTTTCTGATTTGAAAATACCTATGGCGTCTACTGTTTCCGTGTCCATTTCTACACCCGAAAAATAAGCAACATACACTTCGCCACTTTTGATATTTGGGTGGTCCGATTGCTCAGAAAGGTGTTTTATTATATTTATCGATTGTAAAAAAATAGAGCCGGGATCAGCAAAAATCTTTGAACTATAATTGTATAACTCGTTCAAATGAATGTCGGCTTCGTGATGAAAATGGTAGTAAGTGGCATTTCTAAATGGATTTAAAAAATACGTTTTAAGTATCTCTTTTAAGCCCTCCGACTCCAGTTGTAACGCAGATTTTGAAAGACGAAGCCCATCGCCATCGGCCTTATTTCCCACAAAATGCACTATCAAACTATCTAGCGATGCCTCTTTGGTAAAAATCATTTTTTAATTCTTTTTTAAAGGCAATACATCAAAATTGTTGTAAGTAGCTGGTTCATAATCCAAAAACTGATAACCCCATCCATCCATCACCACAGTGTGGGTAAGTTGGGGGAAGAATGGATTTTGGTCTTTTTCATCAAAATATACCAGCTTTCGGGGATACAAAAAGTCTAATGTCCAGTTTCTGGATTTTATCCCGCCCAATCCTTTTGTAAACTGATACGAGGCCGAATCGGCAAGTAATACCGATTGTGGTGGAAAAAGTATTACAGCATCTTCGGGCGTATTTTGTTTGATATAGTCTATTATAGCTGCATCTACTCCAAATTTAGCTTGCATTTTTTGTGCATCACTTAGGCTTCTATTTTTATTGATAAACTTTAGATTTTCAGTAACCAGGCTATTCCAAACCCACTCGTAGCCCGAATTTTCCTTAAAAAGAACGATTAGAAAAACCAACACAGCTACAGCCAACACAATATTCTTTGTAAAGGGAATACCTTTATTGCCTGTAGAGTGGTGTTGGGCTGGTGTAGAAGCAGATTTATTTTTTTGCGCCATTGGGTAATGAGTAAATTTCTAGCATTGTTTCACAATATTAAAAGAAAGATGGATTTACTTTGAAAAATATTTTTAAAGAACTGAGACAGGAGTATATTTTTTTAAAAAACACCGCAAGTTTAAAAAAGCCCGTATCCTATACCAATGCCCAAGGAAGGAAAATAAGGCGTAGAATAAAATGGTAAATCTGGGAAAAAACTCTCCTCATTTACACTATATTTTAATTGTCCTGTATTGACTCTTAAAATCGATACTAAAGGGCTCAAATACAACTTTAAAACCCATCGGCTGTATTCTTCCTGATAGCGCAGTCCAAATTTTGGTGTGGCAATGAAATAAATGTATTTTTCGTAATTTATTGCCGTTGTGGTCATCGCCATTCCCATTTCCCACTGCCACTGCTTTTGGCTTCCAATAAATTGATAGCCAATGGGTAAAGCCCAAAAGAAGTGATTGGTAGCATTATCAGGATTTAAAATTAAAAACACACCCACAGATGCTGTCTCATATCTTCTATTTTTGATTTTAACCAAGCGTTCATAACCAACCGACCCCAACAAACCCTTGCCAAACAATTCTACCTCCAACATATTTTCAAATACAGGCAAATAAGATTTTTTATCGGGTTTGATTTGCGAAAAAGCAACAAATGGAAAAAGTAATAATATACATCTTATACTCACATAGAATGAACGAAAAAATAAGCTTTTTATGCTACTACATAAAAATAAATTTTACAGACAAAACTAAAGTGCCAATTTTACCTTCTACTAAAACGATTATTCTAATGGCAAAAAATGCGTATTTTAAAACCTTATTCGTAATTTGAGTTTTAATGTAAAAACTTCAAAGCACCATTTTATCAACTTCTAATTGGAAATAAATCAATCTTATTTTAAAAAGCTTTTTTTGGCTGCTGCATTTTTGCAGTGTGTTTTTGTAGCATCGTTTGCACAAAATAGACCAAAAGTGGGATTGGCCTTGAGTGGAGGCGGTGCCAGAGGCTTGGCACACATAGGTGTGCTTCAAGCCTTGGAAAAAGCCGGAATTAAGATAGATTATATAGCCGGAACCAGCATGGGAGCTGTAATCGGAGGGCTATATGCGATAGGCTATTCGGCAGATAGCATCGAAAAAATAGCGCTATCTGAGAATTGGGATGTTTTGTTGGCCAATCAATTGCCACTGAACAAAATATCTATTGAAGAAAAAAACGAATATGACAAATACATCAGTGAGTTTGTAGTTAAAAATAAGAAGTTTCAACTTCCTAACGGGCTAATTCAAGGTCAAGAACTCACCTTGGAGCTTAGCAGGCTGTTTATGCCTGTGTATACCCAGCGAAATTTTAAAAAATTCAACATACCATTTGCTTGCATGGCTACCGACATAAGTAGTGGTCGAGCCGTAGTGCTCGACACAGGCAATATTGTACGAGCAGTAAGGGCTTCTATGGCTATTCCCTCGGTATTTACTCCCGTAGAAATAAACGGGAAATTACTGGTAGATGGCGGAATTGTGTATAATTTTCCCGTAGATATCGTGAAGAAAATGGGGGCGGATATAGTAATTGGTATAGATATTTCAGAACCTTTAAGAAAAAAGACAGAGGTAAATTCTATTATAGATGTGCTGCTGCAAATCAATTCGTTTGCCGATTTGAAAAACTATGAGCAACAAAAGAAAAATGCAGATATATTAGTCACGCCTACACTCACGGGCTATTCCGGTGCAGATTTTGCCAAAGGCGACTCCATCGTAAAGTGTGGCAAAGTGGCAGGGGAAAGATTTCTCCCTGTTTTTGCTAAACTCAAAGACTCACTGGACCGAATTGCACCTTCAAAACCACTCAACCATTTTCTGCCAAAGGTAGATACCATACGCTTGGATGAAATAAAGATAGTAGGCAGTAGACTCATAAGTGAAAAACTTATTCGATTTCACCTTCAAGCATTAGAAAATGCAGCTATCACAGCCGAACAAATCAATAATGCTATAAAAAATCTGTTTGGAACCAGGTATTTCAACCACATTCACTACGAGATAATTTACAAGAAAAACAAAAACATTCTAAAAATATATGTTGAAGAGCTGCCCGAAATCACAGCCAAATTTGCTTTAAATTATCATTCATTTTTGGGAGTAGCAGTGATATTAAATAGCACTTTCAAAAACAGCCTATGGAGCGGCTCTCGATTCATGGCTACAATCAATATAGGCAATTCTACCCGTTTTAGAGGAGAGTTTCTTCAATATATAGGCAAAAAACACAGATATTATTTCCAATCGGGAATCTATGGCGATAGATTAGACCTACCTATATATATACGAGGAAGAAATATAACCAATTTTAAACAAAGCTATTTTGCCCTTGATGCACGTGTGGCAAGACTTTTAGGAAACAATGCCTTACTAACCACAGGCATTAAGGGAGAACATCATGTCATAAACCCCAATATGGGTATCGATTATCTCTTTGAAAGAGCAAATTATACAGATTTAAACTTCTACCTTCTCTACCAGTTTGACAACACGGACAAAAAATATTTTCCTACGCGAGGCATCCAGCTTACAACAGAAATTAACAGTATTTTTTGGGAGTCTAAAGGCGAAGGTTCGGGAGTAGACACGCTAAAAAAGCTTCTTGGTACAGAAAATGTAGGCGGATTTGGCGGATACAGACAATATAAACTTTTCTACCAGCATCATGTGCCGTTAGCCAAGCGTTGGGTAGCTGTCTATGGCATTCATGCAGCCCTCACAGATGGAGCAAACCGAACCATATTTAATGATTTTTCCATAGGCGGAATGATACCACTTTACAGACAAAACATAGCTTTTGCCGGGCTGTGGGACTATGAAATATTCAGCCCCAATGCCGTCACAATAAAATCGGCCTTGCGTTGGGAAATATTTAAAAGCTTATACCTGACCGGGCAATTTAATGTGGGCAGCTTTGAACAATCGCTTGATAAATACACGCAATTAAACAATGTGGTAGCTGGTGGAGCATTGAGTTTGGGCTTTAATTCATTTATAGGCCCTGTACAATTCACGGTTATGCAAGCCTCTACACCACACAACGCTTTAAAAGCGTATGTCAATGTAGGATATAATTTTTAAAAAAATTAGTCAATGAAACACAAAAACCTCTTCGCTCTCTGTATCTCTGCGTGAAATATCCCTTAATGGTTAATAAAAACTATACTTAGCGTTCTCCACCTCTCTGCGCGAAATATCCCTTAATAATCTTAATTCCTTAATGGTATATTATAAATGCTATATGAAAATACTTATCAGCTATGCCACTGAGTTTCACAAAGAACCACAAAGTGACACAAAGGAAATGGTAAGAGCCAAAACACTCAGCGCTCTCAGTGTCTCTGCGTGAAATACCCCTTAATAATCTTAACTCTTAATTAGCATGAAAAATAGTAATCGGACGGCTGAATATTTTAACATAAATTTGAACCATCTATTTACAAACAAAAACAAACCTTCTGTTTAATAATCAATGAATAAATATCTGAATACCACACTTTTATACGGCATTTTTGGGGGATTGGCTTGCTTTGTATGGTTTATTTCTGTGTATTATTCCGGAGCAAATGCCTTTTATAGTTTTCCACAAAAATTAGTCATTTTGGTTCAAGGCACTGTTGTCTATCTTGGCATCAGGTATCACAGAAGTAAATATTCAACAGAAGAATTTTCCTTTGCAGAAGGAATTTTTACCGGTCTTTGTATTTCGTTGGCATTAAGCATTATCAGTTCACTTTTTATGTATATATTTTCACAATACATTCATCCCGAAATGGTGGCGGCCCATGTTGAAGAATTGAAAAAATACCTCCTTCTAAATAAAGAAGAACTCATCAAACAATCGAGTGTAGAAGTATACGAAGGTAATTTCAAAAATGTAAATGGTGTCACTGCCTACACGCTAATGTTAGACGAGTTGATATGGAAGATGATAAGAGGATTGATGTTTTCCATATTAGCATCTCTCACCCTTCGTAGGCAGAAAGAATCTGCTGTATAAAGAAAAAACTCTAAAGTGAGCTTCTTAGAATAAGCTGAAAAGGGTTTTTCACATGGTTTCGCTCTCCTTTTAGCAGCATTTGTGCAGCGGTTATTCCCATTTGTTCAAATTGGGTGGATATTACAGTGATGCCATCGGCCAAAATTTCTTTTAGCAAGGTTTCATTGTACGAGATTAAACCGATGTCTTTCCCCAACTTTAAGCCTTTAGCCTTGGCCACTTTTATGCTCTTCACCAAATCCTCCTCGTCAATAACAATAAATACTTTGCCTGAATTGATTTTATTTTCTTGCACCTCGCTTATTATTTCAAACTCAAATCCATATAAACTGCAAAACTTAGTAAAACCCACCATCACCTCTGTGGCATAGCCTTTTGTTTTGGGAAATACCAAAGTAAGCTTTCTATATCTTTTCAACTGCTTGAGCCCTTGGGTAAGTGCATCGATAATGTCTGTTTCAAAGTTTTGAAATACACATGCCGATTGTTCAAATCCGGGCAGCCATTTGTCTAGCAACAAAAGCTTTTTAGAAGGTATTTTTTTTATCAAAGGGAGCGAAGCTTCATTACTTTCTACATACGGGGGAATAATGACATAATGTGTGTAGTATCCTATCGCTTTCGACAATTGGGTTTGAAAAAGCTGTAAATCATTATGGTGAATAAAAATATCTGTATCTGCCTTTTCGCCCAGAGTTGATACAAAAGCATCGTATACATTTTTTTTATATGCACTTAATTTATTGAAATGAAGGAATACACGCAGCTTTTCAGTGGTCTCCAGCGATTCTATGTAGTACCCCTTACCTTTGATCGATTTAATTATCCCTTTCTCCCTCAGTTCTTTGTAGGCTTTTTCTACTGTATCGCGTGCTATTTCGTGTTCATCGGAAAATTCGTTGATTGACAACAGAGGCTCCCCTACTTTCAAAAGGCCTTTCTCTATATCTTCAATTACTTTTTGGGCAATTTGCTTGTACTTAGGAACACCGGAATTGGGGTCGAACATCATGACTTCAATAGTTTATGTTCTTTATGGCTTCTCTCAAGCTCAAACTATCCACTACTTCGGCATACATTTTATCCATCTCTTTTGGTTTTTGAAGATAATATTGATAGCTTTTTTCAAAACCTGCCTTGCTTGTGTTGTATTTTTTAAAAATACTGTCTTCAAGCGATTGGTAAAATATTTTCAAAGTATCGTTTGTGAGATACGAATTGTTGGCTTTTGCTTCTGCCAAGTGTATTCTCACCAACACATTTATCATATCTTTTCTCGACAACACGCCTTCAGGTTGTTTGTCGGAGCATGAAAGAGAAAAAACAAAAATTGACAGCGTTAAAATATGTTGTTTCAATTGAAAAATACTGTTTTTAAAATGATGGAAAAAAGTCATACTATATGTTACTCAAACCCTCCGTCTATTTTTTTGTCTTTTTGCTCTTGGGTTTTGCCGGCAAGTTGGTAAATGTAGCCTATGCTGATGGAAGTAAGTCTATTGCGCTCGTAAGAGTTTTGAACTACATTTGAAATAGAGAACGCATATTTGCCTTCAAGAAATACACTCCCCGGCCCTAGTGGATATATAAAACCTGCACCCAAACATAAACCTGCTTCCACAAAATTTTCTTTAAAATCTTGGGCATAAGAATTTGAATCGGGCTTTACATTACGGGCTAGCATGAAGCCGGCATAAGGGCCTGCGTTGAAAAACAACTTTACAGGAATATTTTCTTTGATTGATTTTGTAAACCTAAACAAAACAGGGATGTCTATATTATATATTCTATTTTCACCACTAGCTCTGTTTGTCCCTCCTTTTTGATTAAAAACCAACTCTCCGATAAGCGAAGTGTAGCCATATTTCCCGAAATTCATCACCCCTATTCCTGCCACATTTGCTCCATATGCAGAGCTTCCCCCACCAAAATTATCTTTGAATTGAGAAATATTCAAGCCGGCTCGTCCACCAAAACCAAATGTGGGATTGAGCGATTGAGCCACCGATATCGTATATAAAAACGTGGTAAAGATGAGTATTATATTTTTTTTCATTGGACTTATTTTATCCCTTTCAACGATAATTTATACATTTGGATATCAAAATCAGATGCAAGATAATAAAAAACACTTAGTAGTAGTTTGCGGGCCTACAGCAGTTGGTAAAACTTCTTTGGCTATTCAGCTTGCAAACTACTTCAAAACCGAGATAGTTTCAGCCGATTCCCGACAATTTTTTAAAGAAATGACGATTGGCACAGCTAAGCCTTCAGCCAAAGAGCTTGCCCAAGCTAAACACCACTTGGTTGGCAATATTTCAATATTTGATGAATACAATGCCGGTAGATTTGCCCGTGAGGCTTTAGAAATTATAAATGATTTATTTGAAAAATATGATATTCTGATTTTGGTTGGCGGATCGGGTTTGTATATCAATGCACTTTTAAACGGCATAGACGATATGCCCGAAATGAACCCTGAAATAAGAAATTTTCTTAATAAAAAATTTGAAGTTCAGGGCTTGGCTCCCCTTTTGGAGCAACTTAAGTGGCTAGACCAAGAATATTATTATAAAGTAGACCAAAACAACCCACAACGAGTGATTCGTGCGCTTGAAGTTTGCCTTTCTACTGGCAAACCGTATTCATCTTTCCACCAAAAAAAAGAAAGTAAATTACCCTTTGAAGTCATATCACTGGCTTTGAATTTGCCGAGAGAAGAACTTTATGATAATATAAACAAACGAGTAGACCAAATGATGGAAAATGGGCTGCTCGATGAAGCAAAAAACTTGTATCCACACAAACATTTTTATGCATTGCAAACAGTAGGCTATAGCGAACTTTTTGATTATTTTGAAGGCAAAACATCGCTTGAAAAAGCGATAGAACTCATAAAACAACACACCAGAAACTATGCCAAAAGGCAAATCACTTGGTTTAAAAGAGATGAGAATACTATGTGGTTTTCACCCGAAGAGTTTATAAAAATCAAAAACTATATTTCAGAAAAGATAAGGCGATGAAAATAGTATTTTACCTGCACAATAATTAAAATAAAAGCCAATTTCGCATTTGCGTATTGTATTATTAAACTTATTGCTTATTTTTCAACTCGTTTTTTAAGATTTACCACCTAAACGCAAATACCCATACTGAATGGACGCTACACTCGCACTGATACAAGAAAAATTGCCAAAAACGTACAAAGATTTTCAATTCCTTCTAGAATGTTTGAGAGAAGTACTTATTGAAAATGGAGAAACAGAATTGGCTTCGTATATTCCTTGGATTAATGACATTAAAGATATTGATGCAGAAAATTTCACAGAAAAGCATATACAGCTTTACAGCATTGCTTTTCAACTGCTCAATATGTGCGAAGAAAACGGTGCTGTGCAGGCCCGCAGAAAGATAGAAGACGAGAAAAGCATGGCGAGTGTGAGTGGTTTGTGGGCCTCAAATCTGCAAATGCTCAAAGAAAAAGATGTTTCTGCCCAAGAAATAGCCGATAATTTATCAGAAATACGCATAGAACCCGTACTCACTGCTCATCCTACCGAGGCCAAAAGAGCTACTGTTTTAGAACATCACCGTGCATTGTACTTGCTATTGGTGAAGCGCGAGAACAGCATGTGGACAGATATAGAGCAAGTAGAAATAAAGCGAGAAATAAAGCTTGAGATATACCGCCTTTGGAAAACAGGCGAAATTTTTCTTGAAAAGCCCGATGTACAAACTGAGCTCAAAAATGTGTTGCACTATTTGGTAAATGTGTTCCCCGAAGTAGTAGACCTTCACGACCGCAGATTGGTTCAGGCCTGGGAATCAGTAGGTTTCGATTCTGAACTCATTGTAGATGCCGACCGCATGCCACGCATTCGCTTTGGCGATTGGGTAGGTGGCGACAGAGACGGCCATCCTTTTGTAACAGATACAGTCACTAAGGAAACACTTCAAACCCTTAGAATAAATGCTTTTATCATTATCCGCAGAGAGATTTTAAAGCTGATTAAAAATTTAAGCTTTAGCTACAACTTAGGAGAGTGTGATGACGATTTGCGCAATAGAATCGAAGAAATAAGAGAACAATTTGGCGAAAAAGCCGAAGTAGCCCTTAAAAGAAATAAAGGAGAAGCTTTTCGCCAGTTTTTAAATTTGATATTATTAAAGCTGCCTGTAGAAGTTGAGCGTGAACATGTCACTTCCATCCACGAAGAAGCTAACGATTATATCTATGCCAGTGAATTGCTCAGCGATTTGAAATTGCTTCAAAAGTCTTTATTAAAATACGGTGCTAAAGCTGTTGCTTATTCCGATGTAAATGAAGCCATTCGTTTGGTACAAACTTTTGGATTTCACTTAGCGGCCCTCGATATCAGGCAAAACAGTGCTTTTCACGACAAAGCCATCGCACAATTAATGAATGTCGCAGGGCTGGATGGAAGCAAATTTTTATCGTGGAACGAAGAAGAAAGAGTAGCATTCTTGAATAAAGAATTAGAATCAAACAGGCCGTTTTCTCATCCGAAAATGAAACTGGAAGCCGAAGCCGAAGCCGTGACCAGATGCTATCAAGTGGTGGCAGAGCATGTGGAAAAATACGGTGTTTTTGGTTTAGGAGCGCTCATAGTGAGCATGACCCGCAGCCTTTCCGATTTGCTTTCCGTGTACATTTTAGCGCGTGAAGCAGGGCTCACGCTGCAAACAGAGGAAGGAATAATATGTAAACTGCCCGTAGTGCCTCTTTTTGAAACCATAGAAGATTTGCAGCAAAGTCCGGGAATATTAAAATCGTTTTTGGAGCATCCCTACACCCGCAGAAGCCTCGAATTTCAAAGAAAATTGAAAGGCGAAAAAATGGCTGTTCAACAAGTGATGATTGGCTACAGCGACAGCAACAAAGACGGTGGCATTTTAGCCAGTGTATGGAATTTGTTTGAAGCCCAAGAAAAACTTTCGGAAATCGGTAAAAATTTCAGTGTAAAAATCCGCTTTTTCCATGGCAAAGGTGGCTCTATCAGCCGTGGAGCAGGGCCTACTCATTGGTTTATCCGCACATTGCCCCACTCTTCTATTAATGGCGATTTGAGGCTTACTGAACAAGGCGAAACCATTGCTCAGAAGTATTCAAACCCTATGAATGCCACACTCAATATAGAGCAACTCACAGCAGGAACTGCGGGCTACACCATTTTGCATAAATTCACCAAAAAAGAATCGTATGCTTTTGCGAAAGAATTTGATTGGATGGCTGAAGAAAGCCGCAAAATCTACAACGATTTGATTCAAAACGAGCATTTTATCAAGTTTTTTGGTGAAGCCACCCCTATCGATGCCATTGAATCGAGCCGTATAGGTTCTAGACCAAGCCGCAGAACAGGCACTCGTACACTCAAAGATTTGAGAGCCATTCCTTGGGTGTTCAGCTGGAGCCAGTCGCGCTACAACATCACCAGTTGGTATGGCGTGGGCAGCACTTTGGAGCGTTTTAAACAAGAATTCCCTGAAAAATTTGAAGAGCTGCGCAAAGCAGTGAAAACCGATGCGGTGTTGAAATACGTGTTCACCAATGTAGACACCAGCTTGGCCGCTACAGATGAGGAAATTATGCAATCGTACGCTTCGCTTTGCGAGGATATGAAAGCAAAAGAGGTGATTTTGAATATGCTCCTCAATGAGCTTTCCAAAACCCGTAAAATGCTTGAGCTTTTCTTTGAAACACCATTTCAAGAGCGCAGAAGTGCACATTATTTGTCAAATATGCTGCGTTCTAAGGCTATGGATCATTTGCACCGCAATCAGATATTCCGTTTGAGAAAATGGCGCAAACTCAAAGCCCTGGGCGAACAAGAAGAAACCGAAAGAGTACTTCTTTCCCTACTCATGACCATTAACGCTATAGCGGCAGCCATGAGAAATACGGGTTGAGCACAAATACATTACTATACAATAAAAAGAGGCTGCCAACAATTTGGCAGCCTCTTTGCTTATATTTTGGGTGACTTTACAGTAAGTTAGTACAACCAGCCACCGGCAAAAATAGTGGAATTGGGCTGTTGGTTTTGTCCAAATGCCACTCCCACAGCTTTATAGGCATCTATGTGCTGTTTTTCTAAATCTACTCCATCTTGCCATTGCTTGAGTTTAAAATCCCAATCACGTTGGTCAAGTTCTTTTACTCGCTTGGCTATTTCCGCAGTGAGTGTTTCGGCCTCTTTATAGCAAGCCGCATCGGGGTCTATGCCTGCCAATAAAGCTGCTGCTGCATTTGCACCTTCTACGTTTTGATTAGCACTCCATTTGTTTTTAGCATCGCCCAATAATTTTACACACTGCTTGTCAACAAACTTTTTGTAAACAGGTGCTACAGCATCAGATGCTTTTTCGTAGCACTCTTTGCATACATCAGGCACACTCATTAGTCGAAAAATAGCTTCTTCGTATTTGTTTTGAGAAGCCAATGATTGTGCGTCTTTGATGATAAAATCGCACTGGCTGTTGTAATACTCAATGATTTTATTCTTGGTTTTATCTAAAAAGGCTTGCAATTCAGGAGAAGCAGGTTTGATGTTTTTTAAAGCTTCTATGTAGGCTTTTGTTTCGTTTGTTCCCACGCCTTTTACTTGGATACTTGTGCTGCCGTATTTGGTTTTGGTCACCACATCGCCCACATATATTGTCACTTCAAGTGTATAAGCCACCATTGGCGGGGCAGTGGGCGTGACGTCTTTCGACAACTCCGTTACATTGGCAGTAATGATAAAACGCTTGTTGGCAGAACCGCCCAAACCATTTTGTGTGGCTATTTGGCCAAGCTTATTTTCCAGCATTTTCAATGCAGCCGGAGTAATAGAGCCCAGTTGGTCAGGCATGATGGCTGCAAGGGATATTCTACCAATATCATCGGTTTTTCCACCCGAATTTTGGGCAAAAGTAGCTGAACATATTGCTACTAAAACAATAAACGAAAGTATCTTTTTCATGTGTGAATTAGTTTAAGATTGTTATTTCAAAAAAAAGACGCTCTTTCTTTTGAATCCAAAATAAAGAACGTCTTTTTCAAACATTTATTTAATGATTATTTTTCTCCGAAAATTAATGTAGCTTGTCCCAAGCCTTTCATAGTCAATTTCGATGGGATGTTATAAGGTGGTGCTTGCAAATATTTTTGCATTTCACGAATCCAACCTCTGGCATCAAGAGCCTTTCCCGATTCATTATAGATTGGCATTCTCACTTGCTCCAAATACATCATGTTTTCTGTAGCATCTGATGTGCTGAAGCGACCTTTCACTGCATTTTTGCCCAACCATTCTTCTACAATTTCACTTACTGTTTTGCCACCGATTTCATCGTCAAGGTCTTTATCCCAGCTATCAAATTTCTTAATTCTGATAGTGATTTCACGGCCATTGGTAAACATATCGTCAAAATGTTTTTGCAATTGTGCATTGAAATTATCAAGGTTGGCCAACACAGCTTCTTCTAACAACAAAGGCAGTTCTGCCGTGAAAGACGGTGCTCCACTACCTTGTGCACCTGCTATTTGCTTATCAGTGTAAGCATCAAGCCCTTGCATATTGTAAGTAACCGATTTTTTAGGTCCTGTTTGATTTACGGAGTAAGTCAATTGAATGATAATATCAGCTTTGGCCGATTTTTTCAATTTGTCAACCGGACTTTCCGATACGCCAGCGCCACTTTTGCTCGTGGTCATAGAATTCTCGGCAGCTTCCGATTCCAAACTTTTCATGGCTGCTCCTAAATCTTTCAAAGGAAAGCCTCTATCCGACATCAATGAGTTGATTTTTCCAATTACCAATAACAAATCGCTGTTCAATAAAGCTTGCTTGTAGTTTGGAACTTTCACTTTTGTACCTTGATTGTCAAACTCCATCATAGCACCATTTTTGTCGCACCAAGCATCGCTGGGCACTACCATGATAGTAGGTTTTTTGGCTTGTGCAAATACAGAAGCAGTGATGAGTACGCCTGCTACTACTTTTAAAATTCTCTTGTAAAGCATGTTGGTTTAAATTTATAGTTTATTCTACTGTTTTATTGATTAATCCTTTATTTGTAAAATAGCTTTTCACGGCAGATACATCTATCTCTAGTTCAAACGATACGATTTGATCTGATTGTTTCTTTGAATTAATGCGCCCCTCCCCATTTGTACCTTTCACTATTTTGTCCAAATCCTTGTCGTTTTCAATAAGTTCACCTACCAAGGCTGCTCCTTTTTCTTCTTCAAGATTGGGGTTGAATACCAAAGGTTTTTCTGCACAACCACCGGTTCCCTTGCTGATTCCTCTGAAAAGTATATCGGAAATAGCCCTAAACTGCGCATCAGCCAAGGCTTCTTTTTCATTGTCGCCTTCTCCAAAGGCACGGACAGTGTATTTAGAAC
>ERZ1066116.186-NODE-186-length-27898-cov-28.900550_pt1 | contig 27898 bp, 22 predicted proteins | sample MGYA00382763_ERZ1066116 | MGnify/ENA primary metagenome ERZ1066116 (study PRJEB33369, sample SAMEA5778346) | biofilm metagenome | biome: Industrial cooling water; feature: Water cooling tower basin; material: Biofilm | place: United Arab Emirates | collected...
GAATTTACCGTCCTCAGCCGCTTTCCAGCTTCTTAGTTTTGTCAGTCAAGCAGGTCTCTTCACTGTCCTCAGAGGAATGAGCTTGGATACCAAGCTTTGTTGCCTCATCTTTGCTCTGCTTCTGGTATTCAATGAGTTGAGGAACGATTTCTGGACTGAGGTAATAAAGGGCACGTTTTAAGTCCTGGAAAAAAGGCTCTTCGGAACGACCTTGCCGTATAGCGTTATCAATTTCTTCGATCGCAATTCCTTGATACTCATTAGCCAGGCTCGAACGTAGTTTTGGCAGAAAAGCAACATAGGGTTCAAGCCCTTCCAAAAGTTCAAAGTGCTGTCCACGGTTGATTTGTTGGCTGGCAGCGATGGTGCGTAAGTTGGCTAACTCAATCTCCAGATCATCCACTCGTTGCTGGTTAGCTAACCAATCTAGCCAGTCGGCATAAGCAATGATGAATTTATCCAATCGATTTACTTGTTTCCAGAGCTTTGCTCGCTCTTTCAGGATGTCCTCAGCATTGGGTAGAGTAGCAACTCTTGAACCTGCTACCTCAATGCACTCCTCGTAGTAACTAACCTCCTGCTCATTAGATATATCGCCAAAACCTCCCAAAGATGAGAGTGTGGCAATGTTCGCTCTGTCTTCAAGTGACAAATGCTCAGGGGCAATATCTAAAAGAATTAAATAAATTTCTGCTGCATCTTCAGGATTACCCTCTGTAGACCAAAGACGAGCTAAAGGCAGTAGTATTTCATATTGACGCTCTCCTGCTTTCCAGGCGCTCTCTAGAAGCGGTCTAGCTTGAGATTTTTGCCCCATTGCATAAAGAGCTGCGCCCTTTAAGCCAGCTAAAGTGGAAGGGAGTGTAGCAATCGGTTCTGGTAGAAAGTCAATGACTTCTTTAAAGCGGCTACCAGATAGCAGGAGTTCTACCTGTCGAACTTTGACAGTATCCTGATCTTTTTCAGTTTTAACAGGAATTGATTGGTACAGTTCTAAAGCCTTGTCTTCCTCTCCGACTGCTGTATAGGCTGCTGCTAAATCCAGTAAAACAGAAGTTGATTGGGGATGTTTGACCTTCAATGCCTCTAGCTGAGGAATACGCTCTCCAGGTTCCACCTTCACTAATTGAGCCAGTTGCTCACTAAGAGTGGCATCAGCTACTTGTTCCATAGGCTCTTGCGGCTTGAGCGCCTGGTGCAGGAGCCGCCGTACTCCATCAGCCTGACGAATACGCTCCAATTCAGGTAGAAACTCTTGAGCGATTTGCTGGGCTGAAAGCATCAACTCTGGCATATTTTCCTGCTGAGCCTCTTGCAGGTAGGCAGAGACAATCTGTTCAACCAACCTTCCAGAGACAGGTAAGGCTAAAATTTCATCGCGCTTAGTTGAACAAAGTTCGATGATTTGAGCTGCTTTAGCGGTACGAGTGTATAGGGTAATCAAAGCACGCAAAGCATTGCCGTCACCAGAACTCGATTGCTGAAGTAATCGTTCTTCCGCTTCTACAATTTGCCCTTGGCTAATTTGTTGCTCTAAACGGCTTGGATTAATGCTTTGTACAGTACTGGTTGGCTGTGGAATATCCTCATTAAGTTGTTTGAGAATATTGCGAAATTGAGTTTGCCAGGATTTGAACGTTTGAACTGCTTTTGCTGATTGTTCGGAGTAGTCAGCTTCTACCTTAGAAGTATTAAGAAGATAGGATGCTTCAATGGATGACCACGTTTGCCTTAGATTTTCCTCAGTAGCGGTGATGTAGACGAAATGGGTGTACTCCCCATGATGGGAGGGCATTAATTTAGTAACCTTGAATCGTTCCCGAATTGCCCGGTGTAATTCCTCTGCCTGTAGCTCACTAATGCATTTAAGGCGTAGTCCTATCTGGTCAGCACCTCCAAGTTTTGGAACAATCTCATACTGAAATTTCATGACAGTTGCACCGCCTGTTCAAAATGTTGCACACAAAGTTGTCGTAGCTCGGCGATACTCCGTTCATCATGGCAGTAGGTATATAATTCAGCGTTTTGATTAACCCCGCCATCAGTCAGGTTTAAAGAACCATGCAAGCTACCATAACGACCCACGTAAGCCTTCGCATGCAATGTAGATAGAACCCGCACTTGAATGCGATCGCTGCGACTAGCCAGCAGTTTCAACGCAGGGTGATAATCTGTATCGCTGCCAACGGTAATGTAGATTCTTCCACCGTTTGCCGAGATTTGATGGAGTACGTCAAACAAGTGCAGCGAGTCCTGCTTGGTCTCTACAACTTCCTGAAACGAGACATAGTATGGATTGGCTAGCCGGAAGTTTGTAACCCAAGGCGCAACAATCCAAAATTCATAGTCACCTCCTAGCTGCGAGGCAAGCACCTCGTTCAGCAGGAAGTTGTAAATCATTGCTTGACCACTGCGTTGTAGGGTCGATCGCTTTGCCACGGGATAGACCTCACTCAATAGGACGTACAGTAACTTCAATGATGGGCGGTTGATTAACCGTCAGATCAGTTGGATAAATGGTTTGAATATCAGTGATCATGGGATAGACCATACCCAAATCTGTGTCGATTCCAGCGTCAGTTAAGTAGCTGATTGCCGCACAAAGAGAGGCGAGGCGATCGCTAGGGACACGAAGGTAGACTGCCTGATATCCTTTCTCCAGCAAGAGTCGAATCTGCTCAGAGATAGGAGTGGGTGATACTGTTGGGTCACTGGTACCATCATCCAAGTTCAAGGTTTGGTTAGAGCGGGCTTGAGCTAGCCAGTCGCTAAGTAGAGAACGGTTCAGGAGATTACGACTCAGCCCAGGAGCTTCAATATCGCCGCCCCGATCGTCCAGACAGCTTGGGCAGCTACAACGGCAATTTATCAGCATCCGCCTCTCTACGGCTGATTCAAATGCCCGACGTACCTCCGCTGTGTTCGAGTTGTATTCAAGTCTATACAAGCGAAGCAAACGAGTGAGTTCAGGATAGGGGGATGAAGTATCTGGCTGACCTAAAGCGGCTGCAACTGTGCGATAGAGGGTAGCTCTTGCTTCTGCAAAGGATGGCTCACGACCAAATTGTTGAGTGCAGGTAGGAAGAAAAACTTGATTAATTTCTCTGAAAATACGCCAGTTTATCAGACGGCTCCCATCTATTTGCTGAGCGTAGTCAGGGATAAAGACCCTGAGTAATGCCTTCAGATGTTTCTGCTGAACGATGACCTGCATTTGCTGGCGGACTTCAGACAATAATGCCTCGATCGCAACTTGGCGATCGCTAGAACTGCGAGCCTGAATCAGCATATCAACCAGTACCTCACATTGGGCTAGCCAGTCTTCGGGTTGGGACAGTAGATGGCGGAGAAATGCTTCTTCCTGGGCAGTGGGGCAATAGGTCATTCGGTGTGCCAGCGTTGTCCAGAAACGGTCTGGATTCTTCCGAAGCAGGTCTTGAGTTGCCCGCATTACACCAATCCCACCCATACCAATTTCATAAAGCCAGATGCGGTTGTCAGTCCGGTTATCAAAGTCAAGCCGCAATCTAGTCCAAGCAGAAACGTAATTTAGAGCCTCGACCCCTGCGACCTCCTGGGCAACTTGCTTCAAAGCCTGAGTCAGGCTGTATTGGAAACTATCATAAAGATAGTCCTGGTAAAGATCCCCGTTGGTTTGTATCTCCCCATAGAGATCCAGAAAGACTGCTAAATAATTGTTAGGGCTGGTAATCAGTTGCAGAACGGCCTCACGTTTCTTCGGCGACAACTGGTGGATTTCATTAATGGCTTGAACAGATCGACGGTTGAACTCGTTGTTGCCTGCAACAAACCAGGCTCGCATCCCTTCAAGAGTGCCTCCTTGTTGGTGACACCAATCATCTGCAACGGTTAGAAGGACATCTGCTAAGTTTTCTGCAGCAAAGTAGTTTTCCCTATACTCATCCTCAATAGTCAATTTCGTGATAAAAGCGTGGCGAATCGCATTACTCCGAAAATTGGCGCGAGTAGAAGATGAGAGTATGGCATCTGAGATGGCATCGGGTTTGATCTCAACACTAATCCCTTCAGTAATGAGTTGATATCCCAAGGCACAGTTACTCATATTATTCTCATTGGCTGTAAAGCCAACAACTCCTCTGATGTCGTCTGCTCTCGACTCATGGAATTTCAACGTATACTGGCTACCGAGAATGATGCGACGAACATCCAAGAGATTCAAATTATCCGGTTCATCGCTATACAACACAATTTCCTGAACTAAATTTTCTCCAAGACTGTCACATGAGACGGATTGATCGCTTGTTTTGAGTGTGTATTTAGCTGTTGGGGCATCACCTATCGGACGGACATAGATGGCACCGATGGACTGCGCTGAGCAGGAGTGCGCTAGTTGAACCATATCCTGCGGCGCATCTTGTGGGCTACGGCATTCACTTAATTCCCCAGTATCAGGATTGCAGTACCAGAACGAAGAGTTGTAATCCCGGCTGAACTGTTTGGGTTCAATTTGAGTAGGGCGATAAACTGCCAAAAATTTTCCACTGCGAGGCGTAATCCCAACTAACTTGAGTGCTCGTTTAGGTAGATTAGCAGTGCTTGGACTATTCTCAATCTGGTCCCTTGCAGTGTAGTACTGGTTCAGAGGCAACAGAGATTGCCCATCTGCAAGGAGAGGTGGTATCCATGTCGAGCCTTCACCACCCCGAAAGGTGACATTACCTGGAATAGTTTCACTGATAGCCAAGCTAATACTTTCTGGGTCAAGCCGTTTGTTAAAACGGTGATCATCAGGGCGATAGTCTACCCGAACCTCCGGCAAATTGATATCTGAGAATAAATTATCAGGCAGATGTTGAGTTAACCTCTCACGCGCCTTGACCGTTGGCTTATTCTCTCGATCAAATTCAGGATGTACTGCTGTCATCAAGCCTTCGCAGAAGATGCTCCAGAGGAACCCATCCGAGTCAGGATCACCCAAAACTCTCAGTAAAGCGTCGTTATCAACGATCGCGAACGATTCCTGTAAGTAGTCCTTAAAAGCAAACATCATGCCTGCATTGGCTGTCTGATCTAACAGGTACTGATAACCCTGACGCGACAGACTCTCTAGATTGAGTTCTACACCCGCAAGATTTGCTCGGTAAGCCAGCCAATCAAACAGCGCATAGAATCCATGAATTCGTTGAAGATAGCGATTTTGAGCATTCAGAGGCAGCTTCTGAAATGTGGGATCTGTCAGTAAATGCTCGTTGCGAAACAGAAATAAATCTGTTGGTTTGTAGGGGCTAAGAACTGTAGCTACGATCGGTCGTGTGCCTACTTTCCGCCCACCCCGACCTTTACGTTGAACAAAGCTGGCAACGTTAGCAGGTGCGGTGTATTGAATAACGCACATGAGCGCTTCATCGTCATAGCCAACTTCTAAGGCACTGGTTGTAATGACGAGATCATCATCTTCTTCAATGACAATAGAGCGATCGCTCCCTGACTTTCGCTTGATATTGAGAGGCTGACTACGTGTTTTATCTTTTTGACTCAACACCCACCAGCACTCCCCAGCTTGAAAGAGAGGACAAGCTGGGTCAGGCGTGCAACTATTTTCGCAGTTGCAGTTGTACTGGGTAGTAGGACCAAAAAAGTTAGGGAACAGTTGACGGTTGAAGGGTGGGTAACGGTAGGCATATAAGGGAACATACCTGATTGGGTAGGCATCATCAGTAGGTCGAATTCCCTGATTCTTCAATTGTTGCCGTCTCTCAATTTGGTAGTCCTTGACCTTTTCAGCATCTTGCATCTGATACAGCCAACGACCAACGATGTCTAAAGATTGCACAAAACCAAAGGTACGATAACGATTCAAACCACTACCTGCTATCGGCTGCGGCATTGTGTGCAACACACACATTGCTGTTTGAATTAACGATGAAAGAACCGCCGTATCTTCGGTATCTTCAGCACGGGCAAAGATAAAACGCTCTGCCCCAATAATCTGCATCTCATTATCCTGAGGCTTAACCTCATCAATCCGCACTGGGTCAATACCAGAAAGCTCGGAAAGGAATTGTTTAGGATGGGCGATCGTAGCACTCAGACCAACAAAGGCGAGATTGGCTTGTTCCTGGCGATCGCGCTTACCCATACGAATCCGTGATAGGAGTCGGCGCAGTAAAAGAGCAACTTGAGTTCCTGCTGTGGAAGTTTGCAAGTGGATCTCGTCCAGCATCACCACAGAAGGAGCACAGAAGGTTGTAGTCCCGAATAAGTATTGGTATTTCGAGGAGATCAATCGTCGATGAAGAGATTCTGTAGTAGCAATTAGCAGATCAGGTGGTTCCTTCTCCATCAAATTCCGAGCAAATTTGATGAAGGAATAAGTCTTTTCACACTTAGGACAGACTAGGACTTCAGGTTGAGTCGGACGAGCAAGAAGTCGTTGAGGAGTTATATTGCAGTCATAACCTGAGGTTCCTACACAGTAGGCAAAGGGCGATAGATAGCCCTGATAATCCTCGCTAAAATTCCAACCTCTTTGCTTAGCAAGTTTTTGTTGCTGAGAGTCATCTACTTTCTGAAAATCACTGACTTGATAAACAGCTGCTCCGCTTTCCACGCCTATGGTGATGGCAGGAAGGTTATTAGCAGCTAGTACCTGGTTTAGATGATAGAGAACCTCAATGAAATCTGTAAGTTGGTTTTCTGAGAGGGCAACTCGTGGGTAAATACAGATTGCTTTGACTCCAATCCTTCCCCGAAGACAGCGTTCAAGAACCATTTTGGCTAGAACCGGAAGGAAAAAGGCATAGGTTTTTCCGGCTCCTGTACTAGCAGTAACAACAATTCCCCGCTCGATACCCTGTTGTGAATCTAGTTCGATTGACTGCAAAATAGCCCTGAGTGTTCGACGTTGGAAACCACTCATCTGTTGCAGTTTAATTAGGGTCTGCTCAATCACTGTTAACAGAAGATTAGCAGCCTGCTGTTGTTCTGAATTGCCAGAAAGTAGTGGCCCCATGCACGTTCGGACAGGGACATTACGCCGTGGAACCCGGCGAGATGCAACGCTAAACTTTACATCTTCTATAAGCCGCTTGCTTTTGCTAATACGATGGGCAGCTTTAACAGGGTTTTCGTTAACAATGCGTTGACGCAGCTTAGTTAAAAGCCGAACTGTCTCTGTAATACGACTTCGAAAAACCCAATTTTCAGGTAATTTTTCCTGGTCAAATCGAATAATTTGAAGATCATTAGCAAGTTTCTGCAGGGCTTGAGTGATTGCTGAGTTCTTTTCCTCGGCTAATAGCGGAATGTCGTTGGAAGGCTGAAAGTTATCAATAACCTCACGCCCCATAAGTGTTAGATCGTAAACACCATAAGCGATCTGTTCAGCCTCACGTTGTTCAATAAAGGTTAATAGTTCGTCAGCCAAAAACTTTATGGTGTCCGAATTCAAACTCATAGGTTAAGACTCACCCTATTTTCTATAAATAACCAAGACAGGCAATAAGTTACGCTCCAAACTGCCAATCTGTTTTCGCCAATCCTAGTAGAGGTGAGCAGTTTATATAGCATCTAAGAGAATCGTCAGCTGTTACAAATGGCAAATTTACAAAAAGGAAATTGACCTAATTAATTCCCTCTACTTCCCATACGCTTGCGGGACAACTTACGGTGTTCTAGCAGCTCACTCAACAACTCAGATTGCTTGTCAGGATTTCCCCAGTCCTTAATGAACTGTTTCAAAGCAACATTAACCATATCTTGTGTGGTAGGAGCAGCACTTTGATACTGCGTCTCAAGAGACAGCCTGATTTCACGAAGAATTTCATAAAGGTCATCCGGCACACGGACTGTTGATGGCAAGGTTAGGGTACCCAATTATAAGGACTTCCGCATTTTATTCGTCTTGACAAAAAGCTTGCTACCATGTATGCAAGCATACAGGCTTAAATTTCATCAACTTGCCTCGAGAGGAAAATTGTATGGAGCTTGTACTCCCCGCTGTAGCAGTTCGACGCGGTCCCGAAGGTGATCAAATCAGTTACGTAGCAAGCTTTACGTTTGGTGACATTGCTCGGTTACTAGATGATGGACGGCTGTACGTGCCGAACCAACCTGACCTACCTGACTTTGCTCAACGGAAACCGAATCCTGTTCGGATTAAAGCGATCGCCCAATACATCCTGGAAACCTACAGGGAAGGCACAACCTTCTTCCCTCCAATCTGCGTCAACGTACAACCACCGCCAACCTACCGGAACGGAAACGTCTACCTGCCTTATCACTCAGTAACGTTGCGTTTGACTGACGGACAACATCGTTGCTTTGGCATACGCCAAGCTATTCAAGACATTCAAGCCCAAGATCTCACGAACCTTGGAATTCTTTCCAACCTAGAGTTGGGTGCTTTACTCTACTCTGGACTGCCTCTTGACTTGGAACGTCAGGCATTCCGGGATCAAAACTTATTGGCACAAAGACCAGGAACCTCCTTAGCCCACTTATTTGACAAGCGATCGCCTAGTGTCCTAATTGCGAAGAACTTGATGGAACGAGTTGCTCAGTTTCAGGGCAATGTCGAAACTGTTGAAAACGGTTTAGGTCAGCACAATCCCAAGCTAATGACTCTATCTACATTGGTTATGGCAACACAGCATATGTTTCCAAACTTGCGGTCAAAAAAGGATTTAGAAGAACGTACCGACTGGGCTGTAGCATTCTGGATCGCTGCAGGAAGCAACTTCTTCAATGAACTCTGGGCACTAACAAGTGTGCAGGAGCGCAAACGTCAGCGTGAGCAGTCGATAGCTGTCAGTGCTGTTGTATTTCAGGCGTTAGGCTTATTGGCACGGGATTTGTATCTGGAGGGAGTTCCAGGGGAAGATCTGCACAAGTGGTTGGTAAAGCTAGGTGAGATAGACTGGCGACGCGAGAACAAGTTCTGGTTAGAGCGAGGAGTTACGCAGGTAGGGGCACAGGGAAACCCAATTTTGCCTAACACGAGAACCACCATTGATGCTTGTCATCGTGTACTTCGTGAATTTGTAGGCATCATTCCACTTTCCTCCACTTGTTAGCCTCATGGCAACCAGAGAGGTTCCTTATTTTTGTTACTGGGATCTGTTATCCCCCATCTAATAAAGGGAATTCTACTAGTAAAGTGTTTTGCTAGGAATATAGTGATGCCTGAAGCTACTGATGTTCGTAAACTTGCCAGAGCCTGCATCACAAGAATCTCAAGGACACTTATAGCCGAGCGAAGGGAACGGATCCTACCGGAATTTAGGTTAGATGATTTTCAACAGCGCGTGGTTGATTCACAAGCCAGGTTCATGCGCGTAGTTGCACCTGCTGGCTCTGGTAAAACACGTACTCTAATTGCTAAAGCGATTAATGTTCTCGATGCTAGCGACAATTCTCGTGTTCTTTGTCTAACCTTCACAAATGCAGCTGCGAATGAGTTTCGAGAACGGGCTAGTAAACTACATACCTCTTTAGCAAATCGTTTACAAGTATCAACTTTGAATGCTTTTGGTTACGACACGCTTAAAGTTACAAATGAATCTTTAAAGGTTGTTTCCCCAGGCAACAAAATTATTGGAGCTGCTTACGGAGTAATAAAGGAACTCATGCCTGAAAGTTCTATTTGGGGGGGTAAAACTCAACCTCAGTTCTATGCCCCAATATTAGAACTTGCTGATATGACGAAAAGCCTTGGCTTTGATCACTTAGCCGATAGGAACGAGGCTCAGGAACAATACAATTTTGTAGAAGCACTCGATATGGTGCCACTTCTGCAAAATCTGATGGCAGAAATTGGAATTGAAGATAGCCCCAAGACTGCGTTCACTAACACATGGTTTCCCTTTTGGAAGAAGCTAACTGAGAAGCTTTGGAAGTCAAATTTAATCACGCTCGATGATCAAAAATATTGGGCACTAAATAGGCTTGCAAATCACGGCGGTACACAACAATGGCTGTGTGGCAAAAGATTTTCCCACATTTTAGTTGATGAGTTCCAAGATATTAATATCCTAGATCTTTTTCTGATTTCGCAAATTGCCCTAGTTACAGAAGCTTCACTAATTATTGTAGGAGATGATGATCAATGCATCTACGAATGGCGCGGTTGTACTTCGTTATTCATTCAGCGTCCAGATCTCTTTTTCGAGGCAGTTTTAGGAAACCAAGAATTTGAAACTGTGTTACTTAAACGAAACTATCGGTGTCCCCACAATATTGTAATTCACTCAAAGCATCTCATTAATACTAATCAAGATCGGATTACAAAAGACACAGTACCTATGCGTGAGGATGATGCCAACATTCGTATTATTCCTCTACCAGCAGCTTACATGACTATGAATGTTGTTGATGAACTTGCCGCTTTTTTAGCTGACAAACACCCTCAACACACGGTAGCTATTGTCGGGCGCAAGAAATGCCAACTCATACCTATACAAATTTTGCTAACTCGACGGGGTACCAAATTCGCGATCGATACTGATCTAAATGTCTTTGGCGGCAAAGCTTTTCAAGATTTCCGAAAATTTATGGAGTTTCCCAAAATATACACTCAAGCTAGACAAACCTCAAAAAATGTTGAAGATCTTTTGGCATTGCTAAATCGAATTAAGAAAACACCCGTAAGTAAACAGGAAAACCAAGAAATCCATAAATGGTTAAGCGAGAAAAAGCCGAAGACACTTCAAGAAGCAGTAATAAAGTTTAGGGAATATCCTGGCAAGTTTAAGAGAGGGTTTGTTCAACCGCAAGAAGTTATTTCTGAGTTAATATTTTTTCTTGAAAGTAGTTCTGTTGTGGCCTGTTTGTACCGAGCTGGCGATGTGTTTAAGGGATTTCAGAAAGATTTTGTGAAATCAAAGGAAGATATTTTTTACTCTGATCCTCCGTTTAGTCATCTTGCTGATTTAGCTGTTAACTACGACAATGATTTTGATGCATTTTTAAGTGACATCGATCGCGCAATTGAGAGAGCTGCTGGTGCTGATCCTCGCGGCGCTAAAATCGAACTTATGACTGCTCTTCGAACTAAGGGTAGGGAATTCGATACAGTCATTGTTCTCGATGTTAATGATGGTATTTGGCCTAATAAGAAGTCTCAAGAAGAAGGGCGGCTAGAAGAAGAACGCCGATTGTTTTACGTTACTGTTACACGCACTAAGAATAATCTTTTACTTTTTGAGAGTGGTAGAGTTCAGGGACAACGTATGGCAGCTTCACCCTTCATCCAGGAAATGGCACTCCCCACTAGTGCTTGGCTATCTGATCCTCAGCTAGAGAGACTTTCACATGAGCTTTTAGCACAGTTAAAGATATAAACGTACTACCATTCCCTATTTGGGGAAAAGCCTGAGTATAACTACTAATCAACTAGCTAATTGAAGAGTTAACGACCTCTTGAAGAGCATTTCGATGTCCAAATCTCTGATAGTCGTAACGGCTATCCCACCAAAGCCAATTAGTAGAATCTGCCCATACATTATGTTTCTTGAGAATTTCCAAGCGAGTTAGGGCAAGTCCACCTAGAACAAAGTTAGGTCTACTCCAAGAAAGAAGATCATCTAAATCTTCATTTGATAAACCGAACTTTAAGCCTGTTGGCATAGTAGGATCTTTTTTCAGTAAACCTCCTAACGCGATGTATTGATAGCCAATGTTGCGGTACTCACTAATTAAAGACGAAATAAAACTTCTGGCAGTATGGTAATGAGGTAAGAAGTTATCTTTTTGAGGGGTTCTATGCTCTTTACTCCAGCTGTAAAGCGAATGACCTACCTGAACAATTCCGATTAAATTAAATTTCCTTGTCTTTCGATGGTATTCTCGCCAAGATAAGCGTGCTAGATAAAGAGAAAGTAATGAGTTACCTAACACATCTGGAGCAAAAACATAGTCAGGTGAGAGATCATCACATTCGTCAAAGAAGAGATTGATTTCTTGCATCAATTCCTTCTCATCTTTCAAACGTTTTTCGCGTATCCAACGATCGTTCCTAAACTCTGAGTGGTTCTTTTCATACCAAGGTGAATCTTTATCCTCAAATACATCTCTATCTACAAAGAAGGGTCTACCGGTATTACGAACACTTTGGAGAAAATTTTTAGAACAGGAAGAAAAGGGAGTAAGTATGCCAAATCTTCCCTCTAACTCTTGTGCCTTTCTTAGTAAACCGAACCAATCCATTGCTAACACTGGGAGAAATTCTTTTTCTTCTACCAAGTGACCCAACAAAATATTCCATAAGACATCAGGCAGTAGAATATACCAATGTAATAAACAATTATGTGTGAGCATACCGGCAGCAGAAAAAACCATACGCTCCTTGAGTTTAAGAAATCGAACCACTAATTTCTAATAAGAAAATCAATACAGCGGAAACAATACTTAACTAAAATATGACAAACCTTAAATCTTAAGCAGGAAATTGCTCAAAATTCTTAAGCTTACACAATTGTTTGATTACTCATTGAGATATTTGTGGTTTATTCTGATGAAATCTGCGACTCTAAAAGCAAGTTATAGCAGTGGCAACCACCGAAACAGACGTATTGCTCAAAACCCATCGGTTCTTAAAATCTCAACAGTTGGCGAACTTGCCGGTTGTACAACTTTACACCGATGCCCACAATACTCTGCTTCCATATAGCGATCTTTCTCCTTTCCAACGGTTCACATTGGATATGGGAGATTTTGTGATGCATCCAGACCTAGTCGGTCAGCTCGCCGATGGAGAAACTCTCTTTGCTATAGAAGCGAAGGGTAGTGGTGACTTGTTAAAAGGTTTGGTACAGGCAGAAATGTATCAAACAGGTTTCCACTACTCTTTCCTTGCTGCATCGGCTGAGGCACTTGGCACCAGGCTGATTGCTATCGCTCGTAGAAAAAATATTGGTGTTCTTTCGGTTAGTGATAACGTCGCGATCGCGAATCTTCCAGAAGCCCAAATGCCCCTTCGTGATCCGTTTCAATTCATCTCACGCCAGATGGACTCAGTTATCCAGGTGGCTCAGGGGAAGACTTTTCAATACAATATCCCAACCCATTACCTTATCTGGGCGATTGTCCTTCACCCTCGAATCAAATACCGTACTGAAATCCTCCCTGAATTATTTACTGGATACCCTATGCCTCAGGGATGGCGAGCTGCGTTGGCAGGTGCTCAAAAACTTGGTTTGGTGAAGCTATCTGGTAATGAAGTTCAACTGTCAAATGTTGGAGAGGCAGTTCAGGCTGTTTTGCCTAAAAGTATCACCGAATGGGCAGCAGTTCACCAAATTGTTGGAGCTAGGGGTAGTGGGATTCCTCTTATCAATCACTTACCTCAAGTTGCTGCTGTTCTTCGGTTGCTACTGCTTCGAGACCCAATGGTTGGTCTTGTTATTGCAGGGCTTGAGCGATGCCCTAACTTCGCTGCTAACTTTGCATCCCTAGCAATTATTTGTGATGGACTAGATCATGCCCGTGCCCCTATCTTTTTCCTTAAACCAGAATCTGCTGCAAACCTAACAGATGATCGCGGACGATTGCACTGGGAAAGGGCTACTGGGCAGGATTACCGTTCACGTATGTTCTATCAATACAAAAGCATTCTCAAACATGCAGGCATTCTCAAGCCAGGAGCATTAGGAGGCGCAAGCACAAAGGATTACGATCCCACTCGTGATATTTGGGAGCTACTCTAACTACTCTATTCAACTACAACTCTACTTACCACTTTTATTCAGTTTTTGAGTCTCAAATAACTTCACTTTAAGTATAAAAATAGCTTACAGAACTCATTACAAAATGTTTGCATAGGTCGCTAAACCTTGCTGAAAACACTAAAGATTAAGTTGTAACTGTCGAACTTGAAAATGTGAATCAAACCAGGCCAGTTGCTGACCAATGCCAAGACCCTGAAGAGGTATTTCTACCGTGTAACCAGCATTTTCTAACAGAGGAGTTAGATACTCACGATATCGTTCTCCTGCAAAAAATCTGACCTTACCACCACTAGGAAAGTTTTGCAGAATTTGCTCAAAGACTCCACTAGCCCAAGCTTTACGTTCCTCAGCAGGCATATTGTTTAGCGTCTGTTCGTAAGGTTCCAAAATCTGGTCACAATGAACAAGACCATACTTAGCACTAATTACATACCACTCCCATTTTCGAGACTCCACGTAGTGTCGTGCTTTTAGGAACCAAGGGGACTGGTATAAATCTTTAGCTGGACTAGATTCTGAACGTTTCTTACCGACACACGATACAAGCGTAATAGAACGTGCTGCAAAAATTGCGTTTGCTTGGGCCTGCATCAACATATTTAGGTTATGAGCAGCTCTACCCATATTATTTTCATTACTTCCATAGGTGCGGGTATCGATTCCTTCTTCTCGCATCCGTTGGCAGGCTAGGCAGCTACATTCAGGAGCTTGAATAGGAGTTGACAATTCTCCCGTACTACGGTCTACACGAGCTGCTTTGTGCTTTATAAGCTTGCTGCCCTCAACTGTAAAAAATGTTCCTGCAGTAAATGCTTCCTTAAAGTGTGAACTACCATCGTATGAACTAACCCCAAGTTCTGACCAAGCAGCCGCATAGTCCGGAGACGAGACACCCAAAACATGAACCCATGCATCAGGTAAGACTTCACGAATTTTATGAACTAAAGCACCAACTGATTCAAGCAGAACCTTTTTTTGAGAAGCTCTAGCTGCTAATCCACCTAAAGAGAAATTGCGATATCCAATTTCATAAAGTCTACCAATATTAATTAACCGCTCCTCTAAATCCATTCCATGAACAGTTGCCATTGGCTTGAATCCTGCATTTTCTGCAATGGGCAGGAATCGTTTCGCAGACTCTAAATTAAACTGCCGACGCGCATCTAAATCAACTCCTTCAAAAGGAATTAACATATGGTCTGGTGCTACTACAAAATCTCCAGGTCTAAAGTATTTTTGGTATTGTTCAAGAGCCCATTCTGGTGTTACTAGATTTTTCTTTAATTTAGGTTGCGGTTCGTTCTTATAACTCCATGCACCGCAGTCGCCAATTAAAGAAGTATTTGGGAACTCAAAAGGACCTGGAAGATACGCCAAGCTGGATAAGAAACCGTCCGGTGTCTTATCTAAAAACTCCCAGAAGGGTCGCTTCTCCCCTTTATATTTAATATGGTCACGATTACCAATTACGACATAATACACAGGTGCAGAATAAGAAGCCAAACCATCCTCTCCCAACTGACAACAAGCTACTTGCGTCATTCTGGCAGATCTAAGTACCAGAACTTACAGAGCTAGCATGACTGTAAAGCTCCCGCCCTATTAACGTTGCCAGATCAGGTCTACCTGCGTCAATGAGGGCGCGATCGCGAATTCGGCAGGAATCACATAGGCCGCAGGGTTCATCTTCTCCTTGGTAGCAAGACCAGGTGAGTTGAATGGGTAAGCCCAATCGCAATGCCCGTTTCACAATGTCTACTTTGGAATCCATCACCAGTGGGGCAACGAGCTTAGGAGCATTTCCTTCTAGTCCAGCTTTTGAAGAGAGAGTGGCAAGGTGCTGAATAGCGTCCAGGTACTCTGGTCGGCAGTCAGGATAGCCGGAATAGTCTACGGCATTGATCCCCAGGTAAATTGCTTCGGCTCCTTTAGCTTCGGCTAGCGAGAGAGCGATCGCCAGAAAAACCGTATTCCTTCCTGGCACATAGGTAATGGGAATGACACCAGGCTTCACACCATCGGTGGGCACATCTACAGCCTGGTCAGTGAGAGCAGAACCACCCCACTGTGCCAAATTCACATCCACTACGAAGTGCTCCTTTATCCTCAAATGCTCAGCTACCCGTTTGGCAGCAATCAGTTCGCGATCGTGGCGTTGACCATAGTGCAGCGATAGGGCAATCAGTTCGTAACCATCGGTGATCGCCTGGGCAGCAGAGGTTGCTGAATCCAGACCACCAGACAACAAAACAATAGCTTTGGGGGCACTCATAGTTCACCTCATGGTAAAGGGGCATTAGCGGCGCGATCGCCAAACGGGTTGGACACCGCTATCAAACTGATAGAGCTTGCGGCAAAGTTGATCAATCTCATCATTGCGAGGTTGTCCGGCTTCTCCAAACGTTTCTTGCTCCATATCCTCACTCATTTGATCATAGGGACCATCATCGTCATGGTTGTCAGCCCAATACTCCAGCGACGCGAGGATGATGGAAAGTTCACGAGGGGATAAGTCAACCTGAGTCATGTTTTTCGTCCCTCATCGAATATTGGTGAATTTGTGGGTCTGCAAGCTGATCCGCCATTCTGGGTGGCTGAGAACATAATCAAAGATGAGCGAGTAGCTATCAGGTGTACCCCATTCTGGTTGGAGGAGCCGGACTGCAGCAGTGGGGATTTTGGTTGCCTGATCCTCTGCCCAGGACAGATCAGCCTGTTCAGAAACTACGACCTTCAATTCACTTGCTAGTGAATAAATGCTTTCGTGAGGAGGCTTGGATCGCTTAGGGGAGAAGGTAATCCAATCGAAACTGCCACTGAAGGGATATGCGCCAGAAGTTTCTAAATGGACTCGCAGCCCTGCGGCTCTCAACCCGTTACTGAGAGAGGAGAGGTCATGCATCAGGGGTTCACCACCCGTAATGATAACGATCGCCGGATTTGCTGCTTTAGCTTCTGCAATCAGGTCGGTAATGAGGCGTTGAGGATGGCGACGCACATTCCAAGAATGCTTGGTGTCACACCAGGGGCATCCCACGTCACATCCGGCTAGCCGAATAAAGAAGGCGTTCGTGCCTGCCCAGACTCCCTCACCTTGAACTGAGTGAAAGGTTTCCACTACTGGCAGGACTGCCGAGGCTGTTTTAGGAGTTGTGGTAGTGGGGATTAGGCTTGTCATAACCGTTACTCCTAGTCGTCCTCATACTCCGCCCAAGAATTGGGCGTTTCCGACACAGCGACCTTCAGCTTCACATCCGAGGGTAATTGCTTTTTCGTCTTGTCGTAGATATATTGGGCGATCATCTCGGCAGTGGTTTCGTAGCTTTCGGGCAGAACCTCGTTCAGAACCGAGTGGTCAAGCCCTCCTTTGAGTAAGTCTTGCTTTGCCCAACGCAGCGTGCGGAAATCAGCAACCATAACGGGATGAGGACAGTACTCCGAGGCATGAAGCTGGCTGGAGGTTGCCTCCATCCGCACCCGGTAGGTGTGCCCATGCATCCGCCCACAGGGACCGTCATAGTCTCGGATATAGTGAGCGGCATCAAAGGTGAATTCAGTAGTCAACTTCCACTTCGGCATGGCGACTGTTTGGCTGCTAACGAGCTGCAAATACCGCAGGTAATAATTCTACCTACAGCGTCACAAGCTCTAAATTTATAACATTTAACGCTATGGATGGAATCAGTACGGTTATAGATCCTGTATGTAGCGCTTTAACTTAAAATTGACCCTATCCCAAGGATTTTGAGTTTAGGGTGCAAGCTCAAGTAATACACATGCTCTAACGTTTTGGAAGTAACAGTCGTTTGAAGAATATTTTTTTACTGAAAAAACAGCCAGATTTCTGCTAATTGGCACTGGTCTCGATATCCGTGCTTGGCTGATTTTTCCTTAAGGAATGCCTTGCTAAATGGGAGCTTCAGCAGTCCTCCCTAACTAACAGTCCAATGCCCTGTTAATTAATCAACGAACTTTAAGACAGCAGTTTACGAACTTGCCCATACCAAGTTAGGCGATGAATGATCCTGTCCTTATGCAGGTTGTCATTTAAGATTTCCGCTTTTGTCAGTCGTGACAGTTCCTCCCACCGTTCTCCAAGAACATAAGTGGCGTTACCAAAGTAGGCGCTCTCCAGCATAAACAACTTCTTGGCGGTAAACCCAAAAATGATGTAGCCTCTAAATCCAGCTTGTCCAATTGCAACGAAATCGGGTTCATACTTGTTAATCGTCTCAAGCCGACTCTCAATAACCCGTTGATTTCCTTCAGGTGCCCGTTGAATGACGCGCTGAATTTTTTGATGAAGGTCGCCCCAAGGGTAGCGACCTAAAGGTAGCACGGTCCAGTTTAGTTGCTTAAGCGGGGCGTTGATAATTGCTTCTAAATTCTCCCGAAAAACCTGGCACTCACCAAACATCTCCAGAAAAAGGTTGATGATGTGAAGGATTTGAGTGCGGTTATTGTCTGTGAACTCGATCGCTGTACTGATCAGCAGCTTATCTCCGCGTACGTTTGTAGCCACTCTCAACTCAACGCTTGGAGGTGGTATAAATGTTCGGGGATAACGTTCATAGGGCACTTCTACAATTTTGGACTTCTCCTCCGTTTCGTCGCGCCCTTTCCACTGCTGCCAGTGCCATTCCACCATCCGATATACCGTTTCTTTGGGGCGATCTTTGTGAATCAACAGTTTGCCCAAGGCGTTATAACGGCTGATTGGACCAAACACCGTTGCTGGAAGAACAATTTCGCCAGCCTCTAAATTAGGCGTGAAGCCTGCCTTGGTAAGCAGTTCTTGAAACCGGTTGAGGTCACGAACCCCGAGAACGATTTTCGTTCCTGGAGGAACAAAGCGGAGACGTGAGCCTAGATTACGGATTCGCTTTCCTTTAATTATCATTTGAGCACCAACAGGGTAGATGAGAGAAATTGACGGCTTGCCAAATCAAGTTGAGTTGAGGAGTTTTTCAGGGATGCTTTGCCAAAAGGTTGAACATCCCCACGATCGCCTGTGATTAGAGGTTTGAGTTAATCCTCCTTCCGAACCCCCTTAAAGGGTTTACCGTCCTGCTTACCATCCATGAACTGTCCAGTTTCGGCGTTTCGCTTTGTCCATTGCCCGGTAATAGGGTTTTGAACCTGACTGCGCTTCGAAACTGCACCCCGACGATAGTTATGGTTCGTATTTTTTGCCATGCTTTTAGCCTCCTTGGCTATATTTAGCGTGAACTGAGTAGAGATCTAGGCAAGTTGCTCTATGGCTATGGGACTTCCCTGATTCCACGATAAACTGTTAAAATTGAAAGTGTCACTAGAAATAAAATAACAAATTGTTAAGATACTGATTCAGGAGGTGATAGTTGTGCTGGAAGCCACTGACCGTCCATCGCCCGAAATTCAATTGGGAGAAAGGCTTCGGCAAGCTCGTGAATTAGCAGCATTTGCACAAGGGGAGGCTGCACAAGCATTAGGAGTTACTTCTGCCGCTTTAAGCCAATATGAGGGAGGCAAGCGACGCATCGAGGCGTTAACCCTAGATCGCATCGCTCGTCTGTATGGTGTACCCATCACCTACTTTTTTGCCGATGCCCAGACCGATCAGCAGACGGATTGGGAAATGGCACTGCGATCGCTGGCAAATACGCTGTCTGCTGCTGGCAAGGCTGGGGTTGCCAAGCTAATCCAGCGAATTCATGATTTAGAGCATCTCTACGCAATCACAGAGCTACCCTTTCCCGGTAAGCCCCATCCGCCGTTCCCATCTCTTCCCAAGGAAGGCTATGCCGACTATAAAGTGGCGGAATTTGCCCAAAAAGTCCGCCGCTATTACAACTTGGGCATTGCTCCCTTACTGAATGTGAAATTATTTCTGGATGCTCAAGGCTACCAGGTGTTTGGCATCCCCTTTGGCAAAGAAGAACCAGTTCTCTCTGGGTTGTTCTTCCTCCATCCGCAACTGGGCGCGATCGTCGTTTTCAACGAAGACCAATCCTATACAAGGGAACCATTTACGCTCTGTCATGAGATGGCGCACAGCTTATTTCACTGGGATCGTCCGGCAATTCTATGTCGTGACTCAGAACGAGCAGACCTGGTTGAAGACTTCGCAAATCGCTTTGCCTCCTACTTCTTAATTCCACGGGAAGGATTGCAAGAACGTTTAGATGTATTAGGCATCAAGACAGTCAAGCAGCCCGAAGAGGTCATTCACATTGCTCGCTATTTTGGTGTCAGCTACGATGCGACTCTCCATTCTCTAGATATGGAGCGTAAGCTAGGCATCCCTCGTGACGCTCTAAAAACTAAGCCAATTGCGTTAGCCAAAACACTGGGCTACAAGCCGTCGCCCTTCGAGTTTGGGGCACGTCCTCTACCGCCTGAGGAGCGCTTGCCTCGCATATTTCTCGAACTAGGATATCGCGCAATCGACAATGGGCTTCTCTCGCTTCGACGAGTTGCAGAAATGATGGGCATCAGCGATCTGGAACTCGAAGAGCGACTTGGTGACGGGGAGATTGAGGAGCTGGAGGATGTCTACATCTAAGTGTGTTCTGGACACAGTTGTCCTGAGGGTGCTGACATTCGGACATCCTCAGGGCATCTCAATTCTGATGGAGGCGTTAAGCATTTCACGGGCTTGCTTCCCTTGCGAAATCTACAACCAGGACGAAGACACCCTTCCATTGAGTGCTTTAGATGACGACCTGAGCGAACTAGCTGGAGGAATCCGTTATGCCCATCGCGGCGCAAGTAATCTGCCAGGGCTACAGGGCCAGCGATTGCAGACTTGGTTAGAAAACGCTACCCAACTTCCCCGCCATCTTGGAGCGGGGAGTCTTTTTATTAAACCGTTAACACTGGAGGAACTGCCCAGGCGCGAGGAGTTGATGAGAGTCTACGGTATTGGTCGTGGAGAGGCTGCTTGCTTAGTTTTGGCTCAAAGAGACGCTGGTACTGCCGTGTTTCTCTCTAGTGATGAACGTGCTTGCCAAGCTGCTCAATCATTAGGCATCCCATTCCTAACGATTCCTGATATCCTTGCGCAGTGGATTGATAAGACAAAGCCTTCTCCATCTGCCTTTCAAGAATTAATTGAGGGAATGCGAAATGCCCGCTTTCGCTTGCCCGAAGACGTACTGTTAACCCTTCAAAGCAAATTACCTTGCACAGATTGAAAACATATTAATTTTGTACTAATCACATCGTCCTTGCTAAATTCCTTCTCTATCAGTCCTAATCATGCCGGTTCAAAGACAGCGATCCAATTCTTTTTCCCGAAATGCGAGTGCCGATAGGCAACTTGTGCTCAACTTTGCACCTATCCATTTTGAGGATGCGGAAATCATTGTTGGCGTCGCTCCATACAAAGACAGGGATTATCTGCGATCGCTTCGTCAGCAATATTCGGACACTCACCTGTTTCATCGAGAGAAGAACCAAATTCTATCGGTTGCGATCGCCTCTGAAGCTGAGGTTATCGGCGAAACATCAGAAACGGTCAAACTCTCCGATAATCTCTACCTCTGTGCATCGTTAGTCCGTAACGCACTGATCAATTTTCTGTACGGATTAAACCGGAGAATTCTTGAGTACAACCCGATTGAATTCGTTGCGAATTCAGCTAAAGACAATTTGCTAGCAAAGGTCTTGCCACCTTTTAGTCTGGAGGCTCCTGACTGGTTGAGTATTTGCCCTCGATACATTGCTGCCATCAGAACGGTATCCTTTGATCACCAACCCATGTCGTTAGGACTCGCTCTCAACGCCCGTACCAAAAGATGGATTGAACTTCCATGCAGCTCCCTTATCGAGCAAGGGATTTCGCCAATTGGCTTTTACGTAAGTCAAAGGGTTGAGTCGAGCGATCGCCGTATGGCTCCTTATCCAAAACTGTTGGGTCAAGTTCAATCAATAGCCGGGAATGTTTTGATCCTGACAGACGCGCGATCAGACATTACCTCAGTTCAGGCAAACGAGGTTTTTCTGGAACCGCGACGGGAAGCCTTTAATTACTGCCTTGATCAGCTTTTTAGAGAACAGGCAACTGATATTAAAGAATCCCTAGACAAGGAATTAGCAGCTTTTAGAAATGGTTCAAATCGTCTTCGACGGCTTCGGAGCGTTGTACAGTATCTCTCCGATCAATCATTGGAGTTACTTCCCGGTATCCCCTTCACAATTCAGGCATTTCTGGCTGAAAGTTCTGATAATTTCCCAGCAATTCATAATGCTCCTGCTGTAACTTATGTCTTCGCTCCCACCGGGGAGAAGACGGCCCGATGGAATGACGGTGGATTAAGCGAGTATGGTCCTTATACTGCTCAAACTTTCACGCCTTCAACTCCACGAATATGCATAATTTGCCAACGAACCAGGAAAGGTCGGGTAGAGCAGTTTCTCTATAAATTTCTGAATGGAGTCACAGTTCCGGAGCTAAACAAAGAAGGATCTCTGAAAAGGCAGCCCTTTGCCAAAGGGTTCATCCACAAATATGCGCTTGAGAATGTTGAGACTAAGTTTTTTCTAGCTGATGATAATACTGCTGCAGCTTACGATCGAGCAGTCAGACAAGCACTTGCCCACCAAACGAAAGAGGGATTTCGATGGAACTTGGCGTTTGTCCAAACTGACGAGGTGTTTCACAATTTGTATGGGGATGAGAACCCCTATCTCACAACGAAGGCGGCTTTCCTGGCTGAGCAGATCCCTGTTCAAGAATTCGAGATTGAGACCATTGACGCTCCTGACCGCAGTCTCTGTTATGTCCTTAACATCATGGCGTTAGCGACGTATGCCAAGCTCGGCGGTATTCCATGGTTGATTAAGGCAAATCCGACGATCGCACATGAACTGGTTTTCGGGCTTGGCAGTGCTTTTATTGGTCGGGGGCGATTAGGACAGAGAGAACGAGTCGTTGGCATCACCACGGTTTTTTCTGGAGATGGCAACTATAGGCTCTCCAATCTATCTCAAGCAGTTCCAGTTGCAGACTACCAAGATGCACTGTTGGAGTCTTTGCAAGACACGATCTCCAAAGTGAAACGATCGATGAATTGGCAGCCTAAAGACCACGTTCGTCTCATCTTTCATGCGTTTAAACCGCTTAAAAATGCTGAAGCCGAGGCAGTTAAAAAACTCATGGATGAGTTAGGGGATTATGACGTGGACTATGCCTTTATCCACGTTGTGGAAGACCATCCATTTATGCTGTTTGATGAAGCACAGCAGGGTGTGTGGGATTACGAGACACGTACCAACACAAAAGGGATGTTTGCTCCAACACGCGGGTTATTTCTGAGACTATCGAGATCTGAGGTTCTGATGTCATTGACTGGAGCCAAAGAAGTAAAGCGTCCTCAAGATGGCATCCCATCCCCCTTACTCCTCCGCCTTCATCGACAATCTACTTTCGATGACACGACCTATCTTGCCCGTCAAGTCTATACATTTTCATGCCACTCATGGCGTAGCTTCTTCCCTGCGCCAATGCCAGTGACTATTCTTTATTCAGAACTGATTGCACGAATGTTAGGCCAATTAGGAACGGTATCGCGATGGAATCCAAATGCAATGTTAGGGCGAATTGGTGAAACAAGATGGTTCCTGTAACGTCTCCCGAGGAAATCCTCTTAAGTGATGCACGAAAACAACTGTTGCGGGAATTGCAGAATCTCCGTGGAAAAGGCAATTTGGATGAAGCGTTTGCAGCATGGCTTCTCCCAGCAACAGATATTGAATTTCAATTGAGAGAAGTAGCCCAAGCAGCATCTGAACATACAGGCGGGCAAAGAACGTATCGAGATGTCGCGATTCTTGGATTTACCGCAGCAGCAGGTATTTTAGAAGATTTTCAACGGGAAGCACTTCAGTTTGGACTAGAGTGGGTTTCCGGGCGTGCGCCTCTTATTGATGGGCAACCAATGGACTTTTGCACCGATCCTGTAGGACTCTTGGGCATTTCGTTAGGGGCAAGGCTTGCTAATGATGTCGCAGTTAAAGCCAAAGTCAATGAATGGTTAGACAGCGTTATCAAGCAGAGTTTTCAGAGCCGATTAGACGATTGGCAGAAATGCTTACTCTGCGCTGTTAAACAGCAAGAAAACTCAAACGTAATGTTTCTACCCACTGGTAGTCAATCTGCTGACGTTCGAGTCGCCCTGCGTTCAAAAGGGATGCTGCCTGACGCTCTTGATTCAAACTATCAAGATTACATAGATACTCTTTCGCTCGTTAAGCGTAACTGTGGTGCGGATGTGCCACCTATCCGTGCTGCTCTTCGCCTTGCAGCACTTGACTCTATTCAGCAGATAGCCCCAGCAATAAGCCTATTTTGCCCTTCGATCGAGGATGTTTGCCGGATTTTAGCTCGCGTACCTGCTGCACTACGGCGATGGACATGGGAGGAAAGAGCACGAACCAGAGGAGGTGAACCTCGGAAGTGGCATATTGACAATGAATACCATGTTCAGAACCTTCTCTATCTGCTATTAGCTCCGGTCTTTCCTGATCTAACAGATGAAGACTACACTCCCTCAGTTGGACAGATGCATCCACGAGCAGATCTTGGTATCCCCTGTTTGAGGCTGATTATTGAAGTGAAATTTATGCGATCGAGTCATAGCCCTCAAGACATGATTGAACAAATCGCTGCTGACTCTGGGCTTTATCTGGTTGAGAACTCAAGCTACAGCCAGATTGTCGCCTTTATTTGGGACGACTCCCGTCGATCTGAGCAGCATGATCTGTTACGAGCCGGGTTGAGACAACTTCGAGGGGTTGTTGATGCAGTTATAGTTTCCCGTCCCGGGAGTATGACGACGTAGTCTCCCCTTTATGTTGTAGTTCAAGCTGAGGAGGGATATATACAATTGCAAGATGAGCGATAGCTTCTGTACTCCAGCTAACCTGACAATAGTTCAAAACCCATACTCGATTAATGAGGCAGTAAAGTTATTAAGTGATAAGCTCAAAGATCTTTGAAACCCTTGACTAGCGTGTGTTTGGGCGACTTTTATCTAGAAAACTTGAAACTTAGTTTGTGCAAGCGTTGCGGTGATTTCTTTCATTATTTCCCAACAGGTTTTCTAAATGAAAATTGTCGAAATCTTTTCAAGTGAAAAATATCAAGAATTTTCGAGATCATCAGCAAACAAGTCTATTACAGAGTTCTGGGCCGCCCTGCCCGCGATTTCAACTCCTAAACTAGCAGACTCTGAGTCAAGCCAGACATCATAATACATTTCACTCAATTTCTCTAACGAATGGCTCGTCCAAGCCCTAAAATGAGGCACAAAATCTCTTTGAAATTTTTGACTAGAAATATAATTAGCAAACATTTGCCTGAGAAGTTCGGGAGTAAGGGATTCACCTGAAATTTCGTACGAAGAAGACTGTAGGAGTTTGTTAAAGTTACTGGCGTGAACAAACCGTTTTCCATTCCTCTGTGTAAAAACATATTCGTGCTGAGGATCGAACACTTTTCTTAAACCATCAACTTTCTCTATTCCCCTCGGAGTTTCATACTCGAACTCAAACAGCCACTCATTGAGATATTGATAGAAGCACCGACCGTCCTGGTACTGAATATTGGGTATTTTAATCAGCAAACTTTGGTAGGCTTTACTTGTTTTGTATTCATCCTTGAATAGATAAAGCCACCATTGCTCATCCTCTTTGTAGAGATACCCACTGACCTCAGGATTTTGATTCGCGTAAATCTCATCCTTGCTTCTACGCGAACCAACAAAAGTTAAATTGCGCCATACTTGTTGGCGTTGAGGTGGCACGTAACAGAAAAATGCTGCCAAAATAAAACATTGGTAATTGTAGGCAATCGCAGCAAGTGCCCGGTGAGGGATAGGATCAGTATCACTTTTTCTAGCAGGGAAGGTATGAACTATTCCCACCTTACAGTGTTGCCTCATCTGCTCAACTGTCGCTAAAAACTCGGTCCAGTCCGGGATCTGCTTTGATTCTTGTTGAGCAGAACGCTGCTGCTTTGCCACTGCTTGAACGTCGGCTAGATTCTGACGTAAAAGCTGCACGATCGGAACATCTTGATGGCGCTTTACCGCTAACGACTGGGGCTGTGACTGCGATCGCTCACGATAAATGAACTGAGCCACAATCAAGAAGATTCTGAAGGCATCCATGCTGGTATAGAGATTTTTTGTCGTATTGGACGCATCTGTTCCTTCTCCTCCAGTACTCTCCAGCCAGTGAATATATTCATTGATCAGTTCGAGATTTGCGAATGCTGCCTCTTCAGCCTCATCTTTGCTTAGGGCAGGGGAATCAATATCAACCCAAGAAATCATTTGTCTGAGGCTAAGGCTAGCTAGAGGAATCTCTTTAAATCGATGAAGCCATCCCAAAACGAGGCGAATTTGTCTCAAGTCCTTTTCAACAGTGGATTGCCGAACATCATTCTCATTTCGACGAAAGTCTTGAAAAGCCTCAAGTTCAGATTCAAGATCTTTCGATATGAAATCTCCCTTTACTGAGCCTAAAGCGTATTTCGGACGCTGCGATTTAGACTTCTTCGGCTTTTGATCCGTTCCAGGGTGGCGCTTAGGCGAAATATGCTGTACTTTAGATTTCCACCAATGTTGCTCTTGGCACCATCCCAAAAATCGGTTAAGAGCAGATCGGTAGTTGCGTTGAACATCAAGCGGGACTTGCTGCGCCTCAAACACTTGCTGCTGAATTTTTAATGCATGTGAAAGTTGCGGTAATTCCACCCCCTTCATGAACGAAATTCCGCGATAGCTTTCCCATGCGGTGACACGCCCATGCTTGGATGGCTCAAGCCCCCAACCAGGCAACGTGTAACGAATTATTGCAGTTTTTGCGAGCGATAGGGTAACGCTCGCTTTTTGCTTGGGTTGGCTTTCTTGAACCTCCGACTGATACAGATTCCAAACATCGAATAACGATCTAGGATCAGAACTTGAAAATTTCATCATGCAGGCAATAACGTCAGAATTAAACGACAGCAAAGGATCCCAGCCATTTATCGACTAGAAATTCTACTGACGAGCAATTCTTCAGTTGTAGGTTGTGGTTGTTTTGAGATTTGGGCGCATAGCGCTTGTAAAAGCCTTGCCAGCAACCTCGTTGGTTGGTGAAGTTACCGTAACAAATGGGGTTTGCTTGAGTGCAAGACGAACGGAGCAAACGCTACGTAATATCAGGATAGAAGAGCTTTCTGTTGCAACTAAAGCTAACAACCATTTTTAGAAACTTAAACTTTTATATGTTTTTAAATAAATAAGCTGTACTTTAAATTTTGGATTTGGTACTTTTGATTAGGATTAAAAGGGTTGGAGCAGTATGCTTCTACTCCTTTAGAAATATTGGTACATTTTTACCAGAGGACTGCCATGACTTCAGAACAACAACCTCAACTTCCAAAATTGAATATTTATTACATTGACTCAACACGAGTTGATGTCTACTTAAAGCAGACTAAAAACCTCTCATACTCAGTCTTGACTGATAACTCAGAGATATGTGGTGCAAAATCGAGAAAGTTCAAGAACGATCGCATCAGTGAGAGAAGTCAATCTATTAATCAGCACATAATTACATGGGTCAAGTCAAGCACATGGTTTTGTCTTAAAAAAATTCAGAAGTTGAGATTGCTTAACTGGATCAAATCTATCAGTTGCCAAAAGATGAGGAATTCAGGCTGCAACCCTCAAAGACCTAAATTAACAATGCTGGTAGATCCATTCTCAAAAGTAATTACTGGATTCAGATTAGACTAAGTAGTCTTTCATAAGAACCATCCTTCATTAGAGAGTATCTCTCGAAATACATGAGGTAATGTGTTGTCATGCTGTTGCCTGCCAATGAGAAATACATAGATAGAGAGCAAACTATTGGCTCTTCTGACAACACACGCCAAGCTTATTTCCCAAGTGGTTATTGGGATGAAACACTACAGAGTCTTTTGTCACGTTGGTTGAACCACATACACCATCCGAATCCTAAAGCTGCTATCCAAGAGATCCTGGGAACTTCAGGCATATCTACACTCAATGCCCTGCCAAGTCATTTGGATAGATTAATTTCTGTTTTGCCAGTTGGACACAGCTACAATGCCGATCAGCTAATTGATCACCATACCCCTCTACCCAGGGTTAATTCAATGTGGCGATAGAAAATGTAAGCTAATCGCTAGACGTGAT
>ERZ1066116.187-NODE-187-length-27881-cov-12.410623_pt1 | contig 27881 bp, 19 predicted proteins | sample MGYA00382763_ERZ1066116 | MGnify/ENA primary metagenome ERZ1066116 (study PRJEB33369, sample SAMEA5778346) | biofilm metagenome | biome: Industrial cooling water; feature: Water cooling tower basin; material: Biofilm | place: United Arab Emirates | collected...
TGAATTTTGAATTTTGAATTTTGAATTTTGAATTTTGAATTTTGAATTTTGAATTATTTTATGATAATTTTTTTATAATAAACGCTATTATTTAAACTTTGAATTTTCAGAAATATAGTCCCTCTGGGCAAATCGGCTACAGAAATACTTGTACTTTCCGATTCAGCGTACAATTGCAGTAGTTCGCTACCATATATATTATATAGGGAAATAGTTGACCCTTTTAATATACTAGCGTTGATATTGATAATGCTATTTGCCGGATTTGGAAAAATATTAACCAGCTCAGCGTCATCATTTTTTTCTGTAATCCCCGTCACAGAATTGATGGGATTAGTACCCGGAAGTGTGTTTATTCCAGCACTTGTATTCACCGCAGAAGGCGAGGTAGTGACCACATTTCCTACTATTTTAAAGCTCCATGTACCCATTGGGGCAGGCAGTGGCCTCAATTGCACTTTGCCCGAATTAGCTTCTGCCCTTATATAATATTCAAAAAGAGAATTTTCTGAGGCTTTGGGTAAAGAAGCAGAATAATAGCCCTCTTTTGCGTCCATTCCAAGCATCGTTTTTACGGAAAACGGCTCATTTTTATTGATTCTATAATACAATTCCACATTTTTAATACCCGAACTATGAGTGATGTACGCCCCAATAGTGTAACCTCTTTCGCTAAAAACCCTATCAGAAAGTTTTTGATGAGAAATAAGTAGCGGGGATTTTGCAGAAATTTCTTTTGTGATGCAGTGTAATGCACCCGAAGCGCGAATACTTGTTGTGGAGTTTATTCCCACCACGCTGTATCCCGGCATAGCATTGCGATAGATTCTCAATGCAGTAGAATCTTCCGCTATGTTATAAATAGGCACTATGACTGTTTTGTTAGCAATCAAAGAATTGGTGTATGTATAATAGTGTCCGCCATTTGAAGGATAGCGCCCTCTGCTGTCCTTAGGCATAGGTACTCTCACTATTTTATAGGGAGTGCCGTACACCGATTTGTAGTTATCTTGAACATATTTAATATTGGCCTCAATTTGCGGACCATCGGAAATACCGGAGGGATACTCGCCCACAAGAAGGGTCTCTTCATCGAGCAGCTTCATGTGCATGTCTATGTGATGAATGCCATCGTATGGCAATGCCGTCATTTTTATATTTCTGGTGATTCCCATAAAATATTTGAGAGTAGAATCCACTTCCGCAGGAGTTTTGTTAACTCCATAGCCCGCGGCCAAGGTATTTTCATCGTCTACTAATTCTGATGAAAAAGCAGTACCAAATCCATCGGCCATAAAGTTGCCGCCTGTATGCACCAAATTGTAGGGCTGCTGGTTGGTTTTAAAGAGCGAAATCCCCAATAAAGTACTCACTTTCAATGAAACACTATCATCTTTTGGACGCGGACGATTGTATATCCAATCTACCATTACCAGTGAGTCTACTTTGTTGGCATACACAGAATTAGGCCCATAGTCGCGCACCCAAACGGAGTTTGACTCTGAAATGATGAATTTTACATTGTTTAAAGATATTCCGTTAGTAGTTAAATCAGATTTTACAGAATTAGAATCTGTGGTAACAATGTACACGATGCACTCCTTCTGCAAAGCCTTCACTATATCTCTGTGCATTTCAGGATATGAGCGCCAAGTGATGATTACTCCATCCACTTCTTCCCATTCTCCCGGAGTTCTAGGGACAAAGCCAGGCAGTGATGTGGTTTCAAGCCTTGCTCCTTGCTTTTTTACATCCGATTTATAGTAAGTCTTGTAGCTTTTCTCTTCTTCTTTAGAAAAACCTTTGGGCAAATCTTGGGCATAAAGCAGCTGAACAGATGCAATCAGCATTATCAAATACCTAAAAAATCCCTCAAAATTAACTCTCATTCTCATTTTTTACTTTTCACCTGTTGCCTCTTACCTGATACCTGTGACCTTTTACCTTATCTTAAATTTATCGCCAGCCACATAGAGGTCCAATTTCATTCCTGTAGCTCCCAAATGGCCATTTACAGTTTTACTTTTTTTATTAGAATTAAATAACGTTAAAACCTGACTATCGCCCACCACTTCGGCTATGCCGTTTTTTACAACTATGGCTGTGGCTTCGTCTATTCCCACACAAGCCATTCCGGGGTTTTCTATGGCCACAGCTATAAGTCTATTTTGTCGTTTGCGTTTTATAAAATGTTGGTCTATAATGGCTTGCTTTAAAAATCCTAAACCTTGTGTGATTTCTATGTTTTTTTCTTCAATGGTCTGAAAACCATTTCTTTCGTTGTCTTCGGTGGTTTCCTTGTATTTAAGTTCTACTCCTGTAATCATTTTTTCGCTCATCACGGCAGCACCAGCACTGGTTCCAGCCACCACATTTCCTTTTTGATAACACTTTTTGATGGCTTTTTCTACTTCCGTGCCCCCTACTATCTCCATAAACTTCGCTTGGCTACCTCCAGCTATATATAGTAAAGAGGCATTGCCTATAGAATCAATTTGTGAAGCAGTCAATAGTTCTCCCTTTTTCATCATAATGCCCGATATATTGTTGATCCCAGCCTTTACAAATTGTTTCTTAGCATAAAAAATAGAAGAATCCTGCTCCTCACTGGCCATCGGCAATATCACAATATATCCCGATTGGTTCACTTTTGACTCGGAAACTAGCCTGTCTATGAGCACGGGAGGGCGTTTGCCTCCACCAATAATCACCAAAGTGCCTTGGGCAAAAGAAAGGAAGAAAGGAAAAGTAAAAAATAAAGCAATAATGTGCTTTTTAGTCATTTATAAAGGTAAATAAAGGTGCACTCAATATTAAAAAGAAGGTTCGGCTGCCCCACAGAGACAGCCAAAGCCTGATACTAACAACCTAAAATCTTATTGCCTCTAGCCCCGAAGGGGATTTTTTAGAGAACAAATTATGTATTTTTTTATCAATAGGTTTTAACTAAAGCCTTTTCAAAGCCCCTTCGGGGTTTGGGGCATTAATTAAATTTCAACGTCCCGTTGTCAGCATAGTAGAATTGCGAAGTTCCACCAGTACCGCTCCACGAAGAGAAATTAAATGTATTTGTTCCTCCTGTAGTTCCCGAAACTTTGTATACTTTCACAGCCTGTGCGCTTCTGTTCCAAGTGAGTTTACTTCCACTCACGCAAGTTTCAGGTACACCGTTTTCGCCTATCATAAAATAGGCCGAGTTGCTGCCAAACACCTTCGAAGAACCATCAGCATCTATACAAACAGCTGTTCTTTCTTCCACACCCACACCTTTGGGCACTATGCCATTGTCTTTGCTCATGCGAGCCAAGAAACCGAGCAAGCGGCCTTTTCTATCAGGATTGTTGAAATGTGTATCTGTAATTAGGTTACCTAAATACGGATTGCTTAGAAAACCGCCTACACCAATGGTTGCATATTGGTTATAAGGATTTGCCAACATTTCATCACTATATACCGTACCATTTTGAGCGGTAAAATAATAGTTTCCTTGAATGGCGCAGCCTGCCGATGTGCCGCCTATCACACAGCCTTTGGTGTTACGCAGATAGTTCAACGCATCTTCCACTTTGGTATCTTTCCAATAGTTCACATAATTCCACTGGTCGCCACCGGCTATAAACACAGCTTCAGCATTGCGAATTTTAGTTTCAGCTTCGGTTGAATTTGCGTCCGTTCTTGAATCTATCAATAGCGTTTCTACCGAGTTACAAGTGCCAAATCCATAGATATAGCTGTTGTAGGCATTAGTTCCCGAAGCACGTATCACCACGATGTCTCCACCTCCGGCTTTGGTTATCATCCATTTCATGGCATTGTCCACATCTGTACTACCGCCCATAAGCAATGTTCCGCCAGTAGTAGGTGTACTCACATCGGCAGCATCGCCTACAATACCTAGCGATATTGAAGAACCGCCTCCACCACCTCCGGGTTTGCGTGCCAATTCGGCATCAGTAGCTTTTTTGTCAAAATCTTCTGTTTTTGAGCAGCCTAACATAGCTAGAGCAAGTGAGCCTGCCATCATTGTTTTAAGGTTCATAGTTTTGAAATTTGGTTAAGGGTTTGAATTAATAAATGAATAGAAAATGATTTTTAACTGTAACTTAATAAACTCCAAATACTCCTCTGTCCACATAATAAAACTGCGAAGTACCTCCCGAACCACTCCAAGTACTGAAATTGAAAGTGTTTGTGCCATTGGCTGTTCCATTTACTTTGTAACAACGCACGGCTTGGCGACTTCTGTACCAATCCAATGAAGAACCGCTGATACATCTTTCAGGTCCTGATGTGTTTTGTCTCAAAAAGAAAGCTGTACCCGAGCCAAACACTTTTGAAGTACCATTTGCCTCTATACAAACCGCTGTTGCCTCATCTACACCCACTCCTGATGGCACTATGGCTTGGTCTTTGCTCATTCTGGCCATAAAAGCTACCAAACGACCACGTCTGTCGGGGTTATCGAAGTGTGTGTCGGTAATCAAATTGCTCAAATAAGGATTGTTCAAGAAATCGTTTCTGCCTATGGTCATGTCCACATTGTATGGATTAGCCAGTGCTGCACTCGAAGTAACCGAACCATTTTGAGCGGAATAGTAAAATCTACCCTGAATGGCACAGCCTGCCGAAGTGCCGCCTATCACACAGCCTTTGGTATTGCGTAAATAGTTCAAAGCGTCTTCCACTTTGGTATCTTTCCAATAGTTTACATAATTCCACTGATCGCCACCGGAAATAAACACAGCTTCTGCCGCACGAATTTTAGCTTCTACAGCCGCATCGTTTGCCAATGTGCGAGAATTTATTAATAGTGTTTCTACTGAGTTGCACGTTTGCAGACCATAGATATAGCTATTGTAAGCATTCGTACCCGTAGCACGAAGTACGATAATATCACCTCCTCCTGCTTTGGTTATCATCCATCTCATGGCAGCATCTACATCTGTACCTCCGCCCATCAATAGCGTGCCTCCCGATGTAGTTCTGCTTACATCGGTAGTGCTTCCTATTCGTCCCAGCGAGCCGGGTGTGTTTGAGCCTACTGCCATATTAATTTTTTCAACTTTTGTCGGTTCGTCTAAAACCGGGTCTTTTGAACAGCTGAACATAGCTACTGCCAATGTTCCTGCAAGAATTTGTTTGATGTACATAGGAATTGGGGGTTTATAATGAATAATTGCGAATAAATTAAAATAGAATCTTGTGTGTAGTTTGTTATTTGAGGTTGTATTCTAATTAAAGTATTCCAAATCATCTTTTAGTTTGGCCCTACCATTATTTTATGTTCAATCACTTGTTCTGTTGTTCTTATTAATAATATATATATTCCACTAGGAAGCCCGTAGACGGGAATCTGCGAAACAAATCCTTTCGAGGAAAACACTTCTTTCCCCGAAAAATCTATCAATTGAGTATTTAATATTTCTGAGTTTGGTATGTTGTGTTCCATGCGAATGGTGGTGGTGGTTGGGTTTGGGTAAATGTGTATGTGGGCATGGGTATTATTTTCAGTATTCAATGTAGTAGTGTCTGTAGAGTTATCGGTGGTGTCTACGACCATGTTTTGGTTTTCGCCCACCATTACAGGATTTGTATGGTCAAATAAACTCACATATAAGGAATCGAAACCTGCAATTTGGCGAGGCACTTGCATACCGTTGCCTCTCGATGTGGTGCTGCTAAAAGCATATTCTGTTCCAAAATTTTGAAAAATAAATGCCGGCACTGCTCCATAAGAAGACAAATAAGTTTTATTATCGCTACCTGTATAATATTTCACAAAAGTCATTCCGCTTATATTGCCGGGAATCAAAATCGTTTGAGCTATTGTATCTTTTACAGTGTAATAAGTAGCGGCCGTAGATGTGTTTTCCATTTGAACATCAGCACCTGTAGCATTGGTAGGCAGTCCGTAGGGCAATACAAAGGTATTTTTCAGTATTCCCAAAGCTTTAGAAGAAGACAATTGCCCCAAATAAGACTCGCCTGTTAAGAAATTGTCACTTATGGCTGTTTTCCCAACAAAACGGCTGTCTTTACCTACAAAAGCCAAATTGACTCCTGCTGTAGTAAACCGAGACCTCAAGGCCACTCCGGCAGTAGAATTTGTGTTTATAAAAGCCTGTAAAGAACTCAAAGTATTGCCTACAAAAAGTATTTTTCTTGCCGTTTTTAGTTCTTGGGCATATCTGTTTACACTATTTACATTATTATGAATGATGATATTTACTTTTTCGGCACCGCTTACTGTCAAAAGAGTGTTTTTAAACCCTTTCGCCACGCTGCTGTCCGATTGGGTAATAATGTAAATAGGCACATTTTTTCTTCCGGTTTCATTGACAAAGTGTCCAAGCAAACTGGTGTTAAAGTTCAAATTGTCACTACCGCCCATTAATATTGTAAGTGGCGAATTTTCTGCTCTATTTGCTATTGCAGCTACAGCATAAGTGCCTGTAATGGTAGGTTTTATTGTTTCATAGGTTTTAAAGTTATATTTCCATCCATTGAGCAAATGCACCACTTTTATGGAATCGCCTGTGAGCTTATTGTTTGTCAGGGTTTTAAATGCATTGGTATTTTTAGCGACAGAACGATAAACGCCTACAGTACCTGTGCCAAATACGGTACCTATTTGGTTGGTATCTATGCCTATGGCAGTGAGGTCATCTACAGCCAAAGCACCAATTTTTTCATTATTATCTACGAACCATCTGCCCATAAAAGCCATCGTTCTGGGCAATCTCCCCCTTTCGGCCACATGCGAATCGAAAACATAGCCCGGAAAGAAATTAAAAAAATCGTTTCTTAAAGTAATATCAGTTGTTTTAACATTTGCAAGTGAAGTATATCCGCTTGAAGATGAATTGAGTGCTGCATATACAATACCTGACAAAATATGCAATCCTGCGGAAGTTCCGGCTATCACCCCTCCCCTTCTAAATACAGAATCTACAGCTTGGGCAAGTTTTTTGCCTCTGTAATTGTTGTAATATTGCGATTGGTCTCCCCCTCGGAAAAAAATAACATCGTATGTAATGAGCGTATCGTAAAGCTCTTGCATATCGGCAGTAGTAGATGAACTAACTGTAAAATCTTTGGTAAACACAGCTCCACAACTGGTTTTGAAATAATTGCCTAAAAATGTGGAAGGATTTGAACCTGTGCCAATAATGGCTACTCTTTTATTTGAAGATTTATCTACAGCCCATTTGTACGCTGGCGTGCTCCACCCTCCGGGATTGCTACCGCTAGGGGCTATATCTTGCTCAGAACCACCACCCACTGCCAACAGCCTCCCTTTTATAGCAAAAGCAGACATGGAAAACAACATTAAAAAACAGGCTGTAAACAAATTCTTCATAATAAAATCACTTAAATATTTGAAATTCAAGCAAAGCAGTGGCAGTCCTGCACCTATTTTCCCTTGCACGAAACGCACAAGGGAAAGGGGCAGATATTCAACCTAAACTAAACCATGAATTATTTTTTGATGAATTTGGCAGTGCTTACACCACCGGCACTTTGTACTTTCACCACGTAAACACCCGGTGCTAAGCTACTTATGTCAACAGCAGATTTACCGACAACAGAGGCAGCCAACACAGGTACACCCGTAATATCAGAAATCTGTACACTACCTGCCTCCACATTGGCCACATATAAGCTTCCTTCGGCAGGGTTGGGGTATATGTAGGCGGATGCTATGTTTGGAGCAATTACAGAATTTGCTGTAGGGGATGACGAAATAACTATGTTGTCAATAAAAATTCTATCTCCACCACCAGCAGGAGTATTCACTTTGAAAGCCAGACTTAAAACTGCTCCACTCAAAGATGCAGGAAACTCTATTGAATTATTTGTCACTCTACGAGAAGCCACATTTGGAAACTCTCCACCAGGTACTAGTTCAAAGTCATCTGTATTGATACTGACACCTGGAGATTCAAAACTTGCATATACCGAATACGAATCTCTGAAGCCAAATGAACCTCTAGACATACTTTGCCATGTCATTTTAACATTATTTCCAGTCAACGTAACTGGAGGCAATACCAACCATCTATTAGTAACTAAATTAACATCCGTAAACCAAGTAGTAGCCGAAGCAACAAAAGTAGAATCTCCACTAGTAGAATTACCGGTAGCAAAAAACGTAGGTGTTGCTACTGCATCTCCTCCATTTCCCGACCATGGCCCCCTAGAAGTACGTACTAATACAAAACCTACTACAGTACCATACTGAGGAGAGCCACTAGCATTGGGTATGCCACCATCCAAATTATACTGTTTTACTCCAGTGAGAGATACAGGGTATGGATCTGGAGTAGAAGGTCTACTGAATGTTTCAAAATCTTGAGAATATAGTATTGTCAATCCCCCTAATGGGTCAGAGGTTATTGTTATAACTGATGTCACTGAAGAAAGTGGCATACCAGATGTGGCCACAGCAGCTAGAGTAATTACCTCTGCTTTGGAATAAACTAATCCTTTTAAAGTTATACCTGTTGCACTTGCTGCAATAACACCAGTAGTTGTTCCAGTTAAATTCCCTGTACCTCCAATAACTGATATAGAAATACCTGTGGTAGATTCAACAGCAAATACATTTCCGTTTGCATCTATAGTTTCTACCGCTACATCAAATGCTTTTCCTTCTGTTAAAACAGACGTAGACGAAGGTGTTACTGACTTTACTCTTAAAGCAACTGCTGTTACTGTACTTGGAGTAGCCAATGGTGTACCCGTCACTGAAATATTATCAATCGCATAACTTAACAAATCACTTGCTGTCACTCCATTTGCCTGAATATTAGTAATTCTAAAATCAACCCTAGATAAATCACTTACACTACCAGGCAGTGTTAAATTAAAATTTGTAATACCACCGACTGAGAGTGTTGATGTATTCCATTCTGAGCCATTTACTGTCATCCAACCAGTAGTTGTAGAAACTCTATATTGCAAGAAAGCCGTCAAATCTAAACCCGAAGTGGCATTGTTGGTAGGTCTTTCTGTCAATTGTAAAGAATATTTTACATTAATATTTTCTAGATTAGAAGTTCTTACGGAAAAGAACGTGGCCCAAAGTCTGGTAGATAGAGTGATTAACAATTTAGCATCATCACCTTCGAGATAACTGTGTGGACTAGAACCTCCAGAAATATTAGTACCACCAACAGAATTCGATAGAGGTGCAGTAAGAGTAGTTGTAGAAATTGACCGAGTTTCGGTAAAATCAGCAGCGGGAAATGTTGTAACATCACCTGTAGTAGTTTTAAAACTATTATTTATTCCTCTTGATACTGCTAGACCTGCCGGATAAGATGAAAAGTGAGATGTGCCAAAATTTACAATATAAGGCAAATTTTGTGTAGTAACCACAGGCTCTTGACCAAAGGCAATGCCATGTACGAGCAGACCAATCACACCTATCGATATGATTTTTTTGAACTTTTGAGTAATTGTTTTCATCTTAAAAGAAGTTTAGAATTGGGAAAATAAAATAGATTTTGTGCTCAATTTAGACAAGGCTACCGCACTATAGACCTGAATAATCTATATATAAATATATTTTTAAAGTAGATTTATTGAGTATCCCACCATACCCTTTGATATATGTCAGAAATATTAGGGGGGGCAGAAGGATTAGCATTTAATTCTGAAGAAGGATAAAATAATCTTCTAGGTAAGACCTTGTCTCCTCTTGGAGAAATATCAGGCAACCCCTTTATTCCATCAACATATTTCTCAGTACGTCTATAATCGTTCCAGCTTTCTGTTTGTAAAAACATAGCAATATATTTTTGCTGAAATATTGCTATCCATGCATCTTTATCTGTTTGTACACTATCTATGTTTGCTACTTTTTGTATGTATGCAGCTTGAACTGTAAGTGGTATGGCAGTGGCCAAATCACCATTTGTTTCACTCCCGACTGTTTCAGAACATACTCTAGTTAAAGATGCCGATACTGCGTCACGTAAAAATGGTTCAGCAGAGGCCTTTCCTCTTAGTCGCATTTCGATCTCGGCTTTCATGAACATACATTCTTCATAGGTAAGAATGGGAACATAAGAGTTTTGAGTGCCATAAAATGCTCCATGAGTAGCTCTTACTCCTGAAAAAACACTACCTCTAACAATAGCGAAAAATTTCTCCCTTGGGTCGGCTAGAGTATTTCTCAACAATGTCCCAAAGGACACATCTACGTCCGTATCTCCAGATAGTCTTTCGTTATAAATAGGCGAAGAAACATCTGGAATACCAGTTTCAAATCGAATAATAAAATTATCTTCATTACTTTTAAGTGCATATTGAAGAGCTGAGTCAGCCTTGATGTAGTTTGATTCATCTAGTTTTACTATGTGCAAATAATATCTAGCTTTCAAGGCATAAGCCACTTTTATCCACTTATTCAAATCACCTCCAAAGATTACATCATCTGCACTAGGCTTAATTTGTACATCTGCTTTTTCTAATTCTTTTATAGCCTGACTTAACATATTTTGCACAGACGAGTAGATAAGTTCCTGAGAATCAAAAGATGGATATGGATAATTAAATGCTTGTGAGGCCTGAGAAAAGGGTATATCTCCCCATATTGTACTGGCTGTGACAATCGAGTAGCACATAGCTATTTTGGCAATGCCCGAATAAGCAAGATTATTTTCTTTTAATGCTAATTCATTGATTTGAAAAGCTTGATTAAATACAGTTGAGTACATATCTCCCCACATATTGATATTTGATGCATCAGCTGGAGAGAACACATAATTATTAAATCCAGTTGGTCCTTGCTTGTAAGTAACATATCCCATAATATTTCCTGTCCTCAATGCAAAAGCTCTACCGAAGACAGTACCCATTCTGAATTGCAAAGAAGGCAATCTTTTATCCAAGGTCACTACATCAGAGGTAGTAGCATTCGGATCTACATTATAATCATCGGTAAACCTGCATGATATTACTAAAACCAAACAAAAAATAAAATAAACTATAAATCTTAAATATTTCATTTTCAATAATTAGAAAGTAACGTTTAAACTCATTGTATAACTTCTAGTATTGGGCATATTGAATGCATCTCTACCAAAACTTGGGTCATTTCCTGCGGCATTGGTCTCGGGATCAACACCCGAATATTTTGTATATAAAAACAGATTTCTACCTGTAAATCTCAGACTCAATGCTGATGCTTTTATTACTTTGTAAATCTTTTCAGGGAAATTATACCCCAAAGTCAACTCTCTCAACCTAACCCAAGAAGCATCTTCTATACCTCTTTCAGCTGCATTTCCAAAATCGCCACCATAATTCGAATAATATGCCGCATTTTTATAGATAGGTGTAATATTAGGAGTGCCATCTGCATACACCGTATTTGGTAAGGGAGCAAAAACGTCTCTATCTTCAGTATCTTTATGAGTACCCATTGCATACATATTTAATCTAGTCAAATTATACACATCTCCTCCTTGGCGTATATCTAGTAAAGTAGATAAAGTAAAGCCCTTCCAAGAAAAAGTGTTCCTATATCCTAGAGTCCATTTTGGATTTGGATTTCCTACAATAAAATTCCCTTGTTCTATGATTGGTAAGCCATTGGTATCTACTACGACAGGTAAATCAGTTCTAATTGTTTTGTCATCAGGGTCTTGTCCATATCTTTTAAGTCTTCCAGAGGGACTAATAATTACCCCATAAGGCTGACCATTTACAAATCCCGAGTAGCCTTGTGTAAATCCAGCACTAGCCCCTATTTGCTGAAAATCTGTAGCTACATTATACACCAAATTTTGATAAGTAAAGAAATTACCAGTCATATCCCACTGAAATTTACTCTTAATAGGTGTCACTCCTGCTACTATTTCCCAACCCTTATTTGTTATAAATCCACTATTTCTCCAAGCAGAAGAATATCCAGATGATGCTGCTACATTTATGGGCACTATTTGGTTATTATTTTTAGTATCATAATAAGTCACATCGAAACTTGCCCTATTTTTAAATAATCTAACCTCAACTCCATACTCAAAAGTAGTACTCACCTCGGGTTTGAATTCTGGATTACCCTGCCGAGTTTGGCTACTATACATTGGCTGACCTTGAAATGTCTGCGAATTAGTAGGCTGAAAATAGGTATTGGTTAAAAATGGATTGGGTAGGTTTCCTACCTGAGCGGCAGATGCTCTAATTTTTGCATAAGACAATACATTATTATTCTCGATATTAAGCATATCGGTTACTACCAAGCTGGCACTCAATGAAGGGTATGTAAATGTATTGTTCTTTGCAGGCAGCGTAGAGGCCTGTTCTCTCCTCACTGTTCCGGTTAAAAAAGCATAGTTTTTATACCCAATTTTCGCTTCGCTATATAATGCCATTAGTTTCCTTCTAGTATCTCTATTGTACAATTCTCTCTGAGTAGTATTTGTCAAATCATTGTAATTAGGAAATACATAGGCATAGCCGGTCACTTCAAGAATAGTATTAGTTGACTCCCAATAATTATGACCGAATCTTAGTCCAAAGTTGAAATTTTTGCCTATCTCTTTGTCTATACTCAATATCATATCCGAATTAATATCCCTTTTAAGTGTTTGTGCAGTTCTATTTGAACCTATAAAAGACTGTTCTGCATGATTCTCAGCAGAATATTTTGAATAGGTTTGCCTATCATCAAAATGATATAAATCAGTGCCTATTCTACCTGTAAAATTGATCCAAGGCAATGGAGTAATGTCTGTTTGGACAAAACCTATCAACCTATTAATCTTTTCAGTTGTCACATTATTGTTAACGGCAAAGTAGGGGTTATCGAATATGGCATTTTGTCTTTGAGTCCCATCAGAAAACTGATAAGCAGAAGGAGTGTTTACTGGGTCTTTGAACCCACCAGTCATATCAAAATCATTAGGGCTTCGCAATAAAGATACTATAGGAGAGCCCCAATTTCCACCTTTTCTTAACCTATCAGCAGTACTGTATGAGTATGAAGCCGAACCTGTGAGTTTAACAATTTTATTAACTTGATTTGAACCAGTTAACTTTAAAGAAGTCCTTTCAAAATTTTGATTTGGAACAACCCCACTTTGCCTAAAATTACCCATTGATAAAAAATATGTACTCTTTTCCCCTCCACCGCTTACACTCAAATAGTTATCAGCCCTTAAAGCTGGAACAAAAAAATTACCCAAGTTATCGTATGGTTTTACTTGTTGTAAATTGGGATCATTATTTTGAACTATTTCCCCCCTGTTATCCCACTTGTTAGCAATTCCGTCATATCTTAATTGATCATAACTTGGTCCCCATGAGCGTGAGCTACCTGTAGAAGGCGCATTTGGGTTAACTCTATCATCAAAGTAAATAAAATTACCATTATTGCCCCCAGCATATTTGGTTTGTACTTCAGGAAGTTTATTTACTACGTCTACCCCCCAAGTTGAACCAAAATTAACTGTTGTCTTTCCCGATTTACCCTTTTTTGTAGTAATAATGATAGCACCATTTGCAGCTCTAATACCATAAAGTGCTGTAGCTGCTGGACCTTTGAGAACAGTCATACTTTCAATATCGTTAGGATTTATGTCAATAGCTCTATTTGAACTTTCCAATGTTCTAGTCGCCTCACCTCCAGTATTGTCTATAGGTATACCATCTACCACAAATAAAGGGTCATTATTTTGTGTTAGTGAAGTATTACCCCTAATTCTAATTCTTGACGAAGCTCCTGGAGAGCCTGAGGAAGAAAGTACCTGCACTCCAGCTACTTTACTATTAAGTGCATTTACTATATTGGTTTCTTGAGAGTTTTGTACCTCTGATGCTTTTACTTCTTGAACAGAGTATCCTAATTCACGTTTCTCTCTCTTGATTGCTACAGCTGTAATCAAAACCTCTTCCAAATTTTTTGATTCTTCTTCTAAGGTGAAGTCGAAAGTAGTTGTTTCTCCAACGGGCCTTTCTAAAGTCTTATAACCAATATAAGATACAACTACAATAGCCTCTTTACTAGATACTTTGAGTTTGAACTTACCGTCTATGTCTGTAACAGTACCGTTTGTGGTGCCTTTTTCAGCTATTGTCACTCCTACAATGGGCTCATTCGATTTTTTGTCTATCACAGTACCTGATATTTCTACTGTTTCAGCATCTTGAGCAAATAATTGGGCACAAAAAATCACAGCCACAAAAACGAATAGTAATTTTTTTACCATTGAAATTGAATAATATTAGGGCAGAAATGCCGCAGTAAAACAGAAAATAATATAATTAAGTATGCAGCCCTAAAGTGAAAAGCACTCAGGCAAAACAAAGATTAGATTGTGTAAATGATAGTATTGTACTCAACATGTTGAGTAAATATACCAATTTAAATCTACAATAGAAAGAAGCTAATTGTTAAAAATAGGCTGAAGACCTTGGAGCGATAGCGACTTCCAAGCTTTCATCGGTGAGAGAGCCGGTGTAAATGAAGCAATAAACGATATAATAATTGTGCTTAACATTTATTTAACCTTTAATGATTCGAAGTAAATAATAATTTTTTATTAATCCAAATCTTATCTCATTTTTTTTAACTCATTTTTTAACAAAGTATATATATTACAATAATATATAGTTAAAATACAAAGCATATCTTCAATATAATATACATATTTTTAAAAAGTAAGTTCAAAATTAATAGTCGTTTTACAAAAAACAGACTTTTATACGAAAACAAAGGCTAAATTCTTTGTAGTATAGAGATTTTATTCAATATATTATACTATTCTTATAAAAACTATAAATATACCGCTCATTTTACCAATAACATTATAAAGTCCCACTCAAATAATATTTTAGCTACCCGCATATTTTTTCATTATGTATGCATAATTTTACCAACAATTTAGCAACACATCGTTGAAAGAGAATAGAATACTCATCGTCCAATTTGTTATTTTTTTAGTTGCTGCCGTTTTTTTAGCCAAGCTCTTTTATATTCAGGTCATAGACACCTCTTATAGGGATGAAGCCAATCATAATGTGATACAACGCATTATCGAATATCCCTACAGAGGAATTATATCTGATAGAAATGGAAAACTGTTAGTGGCAAACACTGCTGTTTACGACCTGATGGTGATTCCCAAAAAAGTAAAGATAAACGGAGACAAAAACAGGTTGTGTGAATTACTAGGCATTAGCCCTGAAGATTTTGACAACAGGCTGGCATTGGCAAAAAAATATTCTTTTGTGAAGTCCTCGATATTCTTCGAGCAAATGTCGGAGGTGAAATTTGGGCGAATTCAAGATTTACTTTCCGATTTTCCCGGTTTTTATGTGCAAGCACGTACAGTGAGAAACTACCCGCAGGCTGTGGGAGCAAACGCACTAGGCTATATAGGCGAAATAAGCAAGGAAAAAATAGAGTTGGTAGGTAAAGACAATTATAAATCGGGCGATTATATAGGAATAAGTGGTGTAGAGGCATTTTATGAAAAACAATTGCGCGGAGTGCGAGGGGTGCGCTATGTCTTGGTAAATGTAAAAGGAGAAGAAAAAGGTCGTTTTAAAAACGGACAGTATGATACCGCCTCTGTACCAGGCAAAGATATAGTGGCCTCACTTGATTTAGATTTACAATTGTATGCTGAAAAACTGATGCGAAACAAAATTGGAAGTATTGTGGCCATAGAACCATCTACTGGTGAAATTTTGGCATTTGTTTCTGCTCCGACCTACGACCCCAATTTGCTCACGGGTGAAGATTTCTCAAAAAATTTTGTAACCCTCTCTCGCGACAGCTTGAAGCCTTTGTTCAACCGTGCTTTGATGGCACAGTATCCGCCAGGCTCGATATTTAAAACCATTAACGCTCTCTATGCCTTGCAAAACCGCATCATAGGCACTTCTACGGTGTTTCCTTGCAATAGAGGCATAATCGCTTGCCACGGACACCATACTTCTGCCGACTTTAGGACTTCTATCCAATATTCTTGTAATCCATATTATTGGAACGTGTATAAAAAAATCATACAGCGTGGTCGCCATTCAAATCCATTCATCGATGCGCGACTCAGCTACGAACATTGGCGAGAACAAGTCTTAAAATTTGGGTTAGGAACTAAAACGGGTATAGACCTTCCCAACGAGAAAAAAGGGATAGTGGTGAGCAGCAACTATTACAATAAAGTGTATGGCGAAAACCGTTGGCAATTTTCTACGATTTATTCTTTGGGCATAGGCCAAGGTGAGCTCGGTATGACACCTATTCAAATGGCTAATTTGGCTGCCATATTTGCAAACCGTGGCTATTATTATTCGCCCCACTTGGTAAAAGCCATAGGCGATTCGGCTCAGGCATTGCCACAATATTATGAAAAACATGAAACAGGCATTGACAAAGAATATTATGATGCAGTGGTAGATGGCATGGAGATGGTGGTGAGGGCAGGTACCGGCTTTTTAGCACGCTCAAAAGAGTCCGTAGCCTGTGGAAAAACGGGTACAGTAGAAAATCCACATGGTGCAGATCATTCTGTTTTTATAGGTTTTGCACCCAAAGAAAACCCAAAAATTGCCATTGCTGTAGTGGTAGAAAATTCGGGCTTTGGGGCCGAGTGGGCCGCTCCCATTTCAGGATTGCTGTTTGCCAAATATTTAAATTATACTTTAGAAAAAAATTGGATTGAGAATTATATATTGAATCGTGATTTCATTAGAAACCCGGCAAAGCCTAAACCAAAGAGCAGGAAGCGAGGTTGATTGGCCCACTGTAGGTATTTATTTATTTTTAGTGACTTGGGGGTGGCTCAACATATTTGCTGCTGTCTATGACCCCGAGCTTGAACAAAGCATTTTTGACCTGAACCTCAATTCGGGAAAGCAGTTGCTGTGGATAGGTACTGCCGTTTTTCTTTTTGGTTTTATTATGCTCATAGACTATCGCTTTTGGGAGTCGTTTGCATATTATATTTATACAGCTATAATACTACTATTAATAGGCGTGTTGATAGGCGGAAAAGTAGTGGCAGGTTCAAAATCGTGGATTCAAATAGGGAGTTTTGCACTCCAACCATCTGAATTTGCTAAGTTTGCCACTTCTTTGGCTGTGGCCATGCATGTATCGAGTGCTAATGTTAAGCTAGAAAATTTTAAGTCTTTAGTATCTACAGGATTTATCATAGCAATGCCGGCACTATTAATTTTGCTCCAAAACGATACGGGTTCTACACTTGTTTTTAGTTCTCTTTTATTGGTGTTGTTTAGAGAAGGGATGAACCCTGTGCCTTTGGCCTTTGGGATATTTTGTGTGGCTCTGTTCATTTTGGCACTTATTTTCAACAAATTTATTCTTATTATTTCTCTGGGGATACTCACCATTCTAATCATATTGTTTTCGAGACAAATCAGGAGAAGATTTGGTTTTATCACTTTGGCCTTTGTAGCTTACCTGTTTTCTGTAGTAGTTATTTTTAGTGTAGATTATTTTGTAAACAATATCCTTCAACCCCACCAACAGAACAGAATAAAAGCACTAATAAACCCTGATGCTGACCCACTTGGCTATGGTTGGAACGTGACCCAATCTAAAATTGCCATAGGATCAGGTGGTTTTTTTGGCAAAGGCTTTTTAGAAGGAACACAAACCAAGTTTGATTTTGTGCCGGAGCAACATACCGATTTTATCTTTTGTACCATTGGCGAAGAATGGGGATGGGCAGGAAGCTTAATACTTATTGGGGCTTTTATTTTGCTTTTTATCAGGCTTATCTACTTGGCAGAGCGACAGCGTTCAAAATTTGCACGCATCTACGGCTATTGTGTGTTGTCTATTATGTTTTTTCACTTTACTATAAATATAGGAATGACCATAGGTCTGTTTCCGGTGATAGGCATTCCCCTACCCTTTTTCAGCTATGGGGGGTCTTCTTTGTGGTCTTTTACAATACTGTTATCTATATTTTTAAATTTAGATGCCAATAGAAAAAATATATTAGGGTAGCATAAGGATTCATAATTATGTTTTTGATTTTTACTCAATAAATAAATATATTTGATGTAGGTAATATTATGCTATTTTAGTATCGAATATTAAACATAGAACACACTTTAACGTTTATGTACCTAGTGCAACGAATGTTATATATTTAATCGAGGCCTTATAAAAACCTAACTATGTAAAAAACTTAATACAGAAGGTGTATGTGCAGTTGCTATCAGTTTTTTTAACGCATTTTGTAACTTAACCAACTTTTTAATAAAATGTCTAAAAATATAAACCTCGACAAAGTTCTAGAGGACTATTCCAATGAAGTAGGTGGCAAAGTAATCCCCTACACCGATAATCAATCTATTGTGATTATGCCTACCAAACACGGGCGTTTTCAGCGTGTGTTGGCTTGGACCAGAACTACGGGCAAACACAAATTTTTGGAGTTTGACTCAAAAGTATGTGAGTGGACCGATGGTATTGACATGAAAAAATACCTCACAGAGGCATCGAGCTTTACGTTTTCAAGATTAATCATCAAAGAAGGATTTCTACAAGTAGCCTCATCGGTGTTTGTAGACGAAGCCACAATAGATTTAATAAAGGACATGGTGAGGGAAGTAGCCGAAATAGCCGATGATTTGGAATTGCAAATCACGGGAGAAGATGTGCATTAATCATTTCTAAAAATGAATTTTCAGCCCCTTCATTGGGGCTTTTTTATTGCTGAAAAGAGATTTAATGTATACTAATTCATATAATAGACCAGACTCAAGAAACTTTTATAAACTCAAACATATATTTTAAAACCATATCCTAAATTATATTCAAATAACACTTCACAAAATCTCACAGAGGAATGACTTCTCAAATCTCAGTTTTGAGAAGCCCGTTCGTATAATAAAATATAGTTTTTTCGACTTGATTACATACTAAGTATTTGGGTCAGAAAAATAAAATCGATTTGCAGTTGATTTATTTTAAGCTCAATTTTGCCACTCAAATTCATTTTAATAAAGTAAGCAATACTGTATATATGTCTTTACAAAATATTATCGAATCGGCTTGGAACGACCGTTCTTTGCTTCAAAATGCCGACACACAGAAAGCGATTGAAACCATAGTTGAAGATTTAGACAAAGGTAAACTACGTGTGGCCGAGCCTACAACTGATGGCTGGAAAGTGAACGAATGGGTGAAAAAGGCTGTAATTTTATATTTCCCGATAAGAAAAATGGAGACCCACGAAGTGGGGATATTTGAATATCACGACAAAATGAGGCTTAAAACCGACTACGCAGGCTTGGGTGTGCGTGTAGTGCCTCCTGCCACAGCTCGCTATGGAGCCTACATCAGCAAAGGTGTGATATTGATGCCTAGCTATGTAAATATAGGTGCTTATGTAGACGAAGGTACTATGGTAGACACTTGGGCCACAGTAGGTAGCTGTGCCCAAATTGGCAAAAATGTTCACTTGAGCGGTGGCGTAGGCATAGGTGGAGTGCTGGAACCCGTGCAGGCAGCACCTGTAATTATCGAAGATGGTGCATTTATCGGTTCACGTTGCATAATAGTAGAAGGCGCTAGAATAGGTAAAGAAGCGGTGATAGGTGCCGGAGTGAGCATTACGGGCAGCACAAAAATCATAGATGTGACCACACCCGAAAGAAAAGAATACAAAGGCTACGTACCGGAGCGTTCTGTAGTGATTCCCGGAGCGTACACTAAAAAATATCCCGCAGGCGATTTTCAAGTGCCTTGTGCGCTTATCATAGGTCAGCGCAAAGAAAGCACCGATTTAAAAACTTCTCTCAACAATGCCCTGAGAGAGAACGATGTGGCAGTATAAAATTCAATTTTTCAGAGGCTTTTTATGGCGAAATCTTTCCGATTTCGCCAAACCCTCTTATTTTTGCAGTTCATTTTCACTACTTAATGTTCGAAAAAATTAGAAATTTTCTCCCCAACACACTCAGACAGTTAATCAAATACGGATTGATAGGGGTAGTGAATGCGCTCATTTATTTCGGAATCAATTTTTATTTAGTAGACACTTTTGAATATTTCAAAAAACACCTCATCACTGCCAGCCTCATCGCAGGAACTATATCTTTTTTAAATGGGTTGTATTTCAACCGTAGGTGGACATTTAAAAGCCAAAGCCATTGGCTTAGAGATGCACTTTACACCCTTTCGATTTTCGCTATATGTACTTTCATCCAAAACTTGGTATACGCAAGCACTATTCTTTATTTGAAATCTAAAGACATTGCTATTGAAGATGAATACTTGGTGATAGCCCAAGTGCCGGGAGTAGTTACATTTGCGCTGCTTAATTTCGGGCTGAGCAAATACATCACTTTTAGAAAAAAGAAAGAAGTAGCAACAGAATAGAACTAAATTTATATCAGAATTAATTACCAACAATGACAACAGACAAGCAATATTTCATCATAGATTTTGATAGTACTTTTATAAAAGACGAATCTTTAGATGTTCTTTTTGAGGTTTCTCTGCAAGGCAACCCCGAAAAAGACGAGGTGGTAAACGAAATCAAAAAAATCACCAATTTAGGCATGGAGGGTCGCTTGTCTTTCTCAGAATCGTTGCAGGCTAGGGTGAAACTATTGAAAGCAAACAAAACCCACATTCAAAAAACAGTGGATTTGCTTAAAGAGCGTGTGTCAAATTCATTCATCAGAAATAAAAAATTCATAGAGCAATACAAAAAAGATATTTACATCATTTCGGGTGGTTTTTATGATATTATTTACCCCATAGTGGCCGAATATGGCATTGAACCCAGCCATGTGTTTGCCAATGAGTTCATCTACGATGCCAACGGCTTTATTTCGGGCTTCAATACCGAAAATTTACTTTCTCAAACCAAAGGTAAAGTACTCAAAATCAAATCGTTGGATTTGAAAGGCGATGTGTTTGTGATAGGTGATGGCTTTACAGACTATGAAATAAAAGAATCGGGACTGGCTAACAAATTTTTTGCTTTCACGGAAAACGTGAAGCGTGACAGCGTGACAGCGAAAGCCGACCACATTGTGCCCAGTTTAGATGAATTTTTGTTTTTAAATAGCCTGCCCCGTGCCCAATCGTACCCCAAAAGCAGGATGAATGTGCTTTTGCTTGAAAATATTCACCCCGAAGCAGTGCGTTTGTTCAAGGAAGAAGGCTATAATGTAGAAACCGTAAAAGGCGCGCTGGACGAAGACGAGCTTTGCGAACGCATCAAAGATGTGTCTATTCTAGGTATTCGCTCAAAAACCAATGTGACTGCCAAGGTGCTGGAAAATGCCAATAAATTGATTTCTGTCGGGGCTTTTTGTATCGGTACCAACCAAATAGATTTGAAAGCATGCATGAGAAAAGGCGTGGCCTGTTTCAATGCGCCCTACAGCAACACCCGTTCTGTGGTGGAACTTACCATAGGTTCTATCATCATGCTTTCGAGAGATATTATAGGCAAAAGCAATGGCATGCACCAAGGCAAGTGGGACAAATCGGCCACTGGAAGCCATGAAGTAAGAGGTAAAAAGTTGGGATTGGTGGGCTATGGAAACATTGGCACTCAACTTTCTGTACTTGCAGAAGCGTTGGGAATGGAAGTATACTATTACGATGTGGTAGAAAAATTGCAATTGGGCAATGCCAAAAAGTGTAAAACGCTGCACGAACTATTGGGCATTGTAGATTTCTTGTCGCTGCACGTAGATGGCAGAGCAACCAACAAAAACTTAATAGGCGAAGCCGAATTTAAAGCCATGAAAGATGGTGTGATATTCTGCAACATGAGCCGTGGACATGTGGTGGATGTGCAAGCACTGGCCAATGCCATTAAATCAGGAAAAGTAAAAGGCTGTGCGGTAGATGTGTTCCCTTACGAACCCAAAACAAATAATGAAGAATTTTTAAGCGAATTACGCGGATTGCCAAATGTAATTCTCACTCCACACATTGGTGGAAGTACGGAGGAAGCGCAGTTCAATATCGGTCAGTTTGTGCCGGGCAGAATACTGGAATACGTAAATTCAGGCACAACCTATGGAAGTGTGAATTTCCCTCAAATACAGCTTCCGGAACTGCACAACGCCCACAGACTGATGCACGTTCACGACAATGTACCCGGAATTTTGGCAAGCATCAACAATATTTTGGCCAAGCATAATATCAATATCTTGGGGCAATATTTGAAAACAAACGAAAGCATAGGCTATGTGATTACCGATATAGCCGATGATGTGCGCCACCACGAAGATTTAGTGAAAGACCTAAAATCTATTCCGGGGACTATCAGGCATAGGATGTTGTATTAATAGTAGTTGAAATTTTGGCTAATAATTGTTAATATTAAATATGAATAAAGCATACAAGAAACAATTAGTATTATACTTTATTGATATTTCTAAATTAATTTTTGGTGGTTCAGTAATAGTTACAGTTATTAATATTCAAAATTTTGACAAAAACAATTTAGTGGTGGCATCAATATGTTCCACAATTATCTTCGCAATTATTGGTTTTACAATTTTAAAAAAATAAATCAGAATACTATGGAGTCCTTTTTTCAACTCAACTTATTTACTTTTTTAATACTTATTGGCATTCCAATTTTGATATATGTTACTTTTTTTTGGGATTCAAAATCTTTAAAGAAAGCTTAAATTCGTATTTATTTTCCTTTTAAAATTTTGCAAAAAAGTTATTGGCAGCGTTAATAATTGAATAGCCGGATTTTTTCAATCAAAAAAATCTTTTTAAATAAAGAAGAATACTAACACAATTCAGTATTAATGAGAAAGACAGAAATAAAATTTGAAATACAACTTGATGAACAGCATGTGCCGGAAAAAATATATTGGGATGCTACAGATAAAAAGCCTCAAGGATATGAAGAGACCAAAGCCATTTGCCTTTCTTTATGGGATGAGAAGCACAACAGCACGCTCAAAATAGACCTTTGGGCCAAAGATATGCCTATGCTCGAAATGAAAAGATTTTACATTGAAACCATCGGTGGGTTGGCGCAAAGTCTTAAAAATGCCACTGGAGACGACATTATGTTTACCGAAATAGACGATTTGTGCAAACGGTTGGGAAAATATATCGAGAAAGAAAGCAAAGAACAAAATCCATAAAGAAGGGCCTCATTACAAAAAATGAGGCCTTTTTTATGTCGATATATTTTCTAAAAAACACCATTTCTGTTGAACTTCAATTTTGTAACACTTTTTTTGCTAAACCGACTTGAATTAGTAATTTTATGTAATAACACTATAAACCTTATCATAATATGAAAAAATCATTCCTATTACTAGCCATAAGTTTACTGACTAGTTTTTATTTAATAGCCCAACCAGCCAGAATCTCTGTCTTTACACAAAATGGAGAACGCTTTTTTGCTTATGCCAATGGCAAGCTCATTAACGCAGGTTTGCAATCAAACGTGACCACAAAAAACCTTTCTTCTGAAGGTTGTGTGCTCAGAATCGTATTTGATGACAAATCGTTAGGAGAAAAAACCTTCAATGTGCCTCTCAAAGCAGGATATGAGGTGTCAATCATGCTAAAAAAGAATAAAAAAGGAGAGTTTATCATGAGCTATGCTGGCGAATCGGTGATAGAAGAAGGAAGTCCTGAGCCTACCGAGCAAACATCGGCACAACCCGCACCCACTCAGAACTCAAAGCCTGCCAAATCAAGCAATGAAGATTCCTATTCGCAAGACATGAGTGTAGATATTAATGTAGGAGCTACAGGCGTTTCTACCACTACTAAGGTAAAATACACAGAAACCTCAAGCAGCTCTGGCGGCAATCCTGAGCCCGCTAAAGAACAAAATACAGCACCCGCAAAATCATCGGCATGTAGTGCGCCCATGGCAGCAGCATCGTTCAACAATGCAAAAACGAGTATCTCAGACAAAGGCTTTGAAGAAACCAAGCTTACCGAAGCCAAACAGATTATCAAATCAAACTGTATGTCGTCTGCTCAAATCAAGCAAATATTGGCACTATTTGACTATGAACAGTCTAAACTGGATTTTGCAAAGTTTGCTTACAAAAAATGTACCGACACCAATAATTATTTCACTCTTAACTCAGCATTTAGCTACGAAAGCAGCGTAGAAGAGCTGAACACTTACATCGACTCAATAAAATAGCCATTACTGATTACCGATTACGAAATATCATAAACTAAAGTTGAATCCGATTTTTACTCCCCAGTTTTGTATCTCGTAGTCGGTATCTAGGTATGTCAGTCTTTTGAAAAAGTCTATTCTAATGATTTTAAAGATATTTTCTATACCGACTCCTACTTCGGCATAGGGGATATTGGGGTCAAGTGCATTGAAACTTCTATATTTTGTTTCTGTATTTCTAGGTGTCATATTCAAATCGCTATCGGTAGCCATTCCCCAAATGGCATTAAAACTGATGGTTTCTCTGAGTTTGAGTTTGTAAAACAAAGGCACTCTATTGAAAAAGAAGCCATTGAAGTGATGCTGATAGTTGAGCGAGACCGACCTGCTACTCACAAATTCGAAAAAATTAAGCAAACTAAATGCTGCGGGACTAAAAATAAACGATTGATTTCCAAGGTGTATATTCAAAAGTGGGTAAGGCAGTGTTTGTGGTATGTAATTCCCTCGGACGGTATATTCCGAACGACCAAATTTGCCCACAGTGATGTTGTGAAATATGCGAATGCCAAATTTATGATAAGAAAATTGGCTACCCCCTACCCCTTTTATCCCTAGTTGATAGCGAAGTGTGACCACAGGAAACTGCTCGTTTCCCAAACCCAAACGATTGTGTTCATAGTACATAAATGTCTCTCGCCTAGCAATACGGGTTTCAAAAGTAATGTCTGAATTGGTAAGCGAGTTGAATATTTGAGAGTTGGTGTCTCCGGGAACAGAGTAGTAGCCAAAGTTGTATTTTTCATAGTCAATTGGAACTTGGTTGAATATCTGATAGTTCAATTGTACTTTTTGCGAAACTCCTCTCACAATATCAATTTGTGAATATGCACTTGCATTTTGAATGTAAAATGGGTTGGCATTATCAAGATTTCCCCATCGAGAAATGGCATAAAACAAAGGAGATATTTGGCTTCGATTGGCTAAAATAGCCATTTGTTCCAAATCATAAAAGTATTCAAGCCCGGCCCACAGCCATTTTTTCTTCAAAAACATATAGTCGACCGATGCACCGTATTTAAACTTTTCATCTGTAGTGCCATAGGCCAAATACCCTCTCAAAAGAAGTTTTTTGCTAAACTTATAGCTCGACCTCAAGCCCAACTTTCCTCTAAATCCTTCTATATTGTTCCATGCAAAACTTTGTGGATAAGGACCTATTTCAAAGAAATTAAACTTTTTGTAGCCATTCACGGCCAAGTCTATCACCTCAATGTAGGATTTCACAATTGAAATGTTTCTGATGGTATCTATCATTTCAAACACCTTCTTGTCTGTAGCTGAAAGGCTGTCGTGCCTGTGCGAAAGCCAATAATCACTGTCGTGGTCTTTGGCATCTTCTTCGGTTTCCAGCCCCATGTTGAAGAAATTCTCTGAGCGAGGTTTGTTAGTTTCTGCACTCTTATTTGAAATATAATATTTAATCAAAAATCCTGCGGAACTATCGGTAGGTTCGGCCAAATCAATATTGAAACGCATTTTTTGTGGCAACCAGGCCCCTACTTCGGTTTTTGCCATTTCTTGTTGAATCTTTATTTTTTCAATAAAGTTGATGTTGGCACTTCGCCCGATGGTCAAATCGCTGCGTTTGATGGCATATTCATTTTTAGTAATCCAAACAGTGCCTTTAAATGCCAAATCTGCCTCTCTTTTGGGTTTCACATTTATTTTATAACAGAAACTAGTGTCGAGATATAAACTATCTTCCAAATCATAGTCGTAGTAATCTTTCCAGCTTTCGGCTATGGGCGACACAAAGTCTCTGCCCATAAATTTCATCCAGTTTTGGTAAAAATTGAAATCGTACACACTACTTCCAGTGGCTTGGGCGATAAATTGAGCATTGCTTTCGTCCAAAATTCCACTCACATTTTGGGCTATGATGTGTTCTTTTTGCCTGAAAGGCTCGTTTGTATAATATATTCTTGATATGGTTTCAGATAGATAGATTGGGATGACGGGCTTCCCCTCATCGTTTGTCACTTTTTTAATACTATCGATAGCGGCAATCACCTTTTTTATAAGCTTTCGCTTTCTCATTTTTTGCGATACATTGTCTATATCCACTTGCACTTTCGAATAGCTTTCGTATTCATAGGCTTTTAAGCTTCTTTTATCGTTTATGGGTTTATATTTTTGTACACGTCTCAAAATTTCCCATGCAGGATTTTCGCCCCGCTTAATTACCACCTCTCCCAACAACTTTGTGTCTTCTTGCAGTTGGAAATTGATGGTTTGCTGGCTTTTTTGCTTGTCTAAATGTCGTGTCTTGGTGCGATAACCCACATAAATAGCCGATAAAGAATCTCTGTAAATAGTAGACTTAATGATATATTTCCCCTCAAAATCGGTTTGCGCGCCCAGGTCTGTACCTTTGAATTGTATTACCACATAGGGAAGTGGCTCACCCGTAGATGCATCAGTCACCTTACCCTTTATTAAGTATTGTGCATGTGTAAAAGTTTGAATCAAACAAAAACTTAGAAAAAAAATCCCCTTTCGCAGTATCAATTCCAGTTTACCAAAAACCACGTCACAATATAATCTATCCTATTTTTTTAGCCAATTTTTAGACATAGAATTTAACTCAAATGACAAAGATGAAGTTTGGAGACAAAATTTTGTAAGTATCTTTGTATCAATGACACACACAAAGTCACTAAGTAAACTTGCCACTTTTTTACAGATTTTATACAAAGCCCTCGCATGCTTTTTTATTGTTACCTTTTTATGGGTATTGGCTTTAAAATGGATTAGTCCACCCATCACATTTATGATGGTTAAGCGTAAAATAAGCGCTTTTTTTGATGGAAGCTCAACTAAAATACACTATACTTTTGTGGCGTACACAAAGATTTCTGCCAATGCAAAATATGCAGTGATGGCATCGGAAGACCAAAAATTTCCCTTTCACCACGGCTTCGATTTCGATGCCATAGAAGACGCCATGGCGCATAATAAAAAAAGCAAAAAAAAGCATGGTGCCAGCACCATATCGCAACAGGTAGCCAAAAATGTATTTCTATGGGATGGAAGAAATTTTGTAAGAAAGGGGCTTGAAGCATATTTTACACTGTTGATAGAATTGATTTGGGGCAAGGAACGAATTCTGGAAGTGTATCTAAACGTAGCTGAAATGGGACCAATGACCTTCGGGATATTTGAAGCATCAAAAAAATACTATAAAAAATCGGCTCAATGGCTTAGCGCAGAAGAAGCAGCCTCAATAGCAGCAGTATTGCCAAATCCGGTATTATTTAAAGTAAAATCTCCTACTAAATTCATCTTGCGTAGAAAAGCATGGATTATGGTTCAAATACCCGTTTTAAAGCAGAAAAAATATCTAACACACATTTCCAAAACGTAATTTTTGCTGAAAATCAAAAAAATCTTTAAAACATAATATACTTTTTTATATGTTTAACGATGTGGTGAACTTTTATCGCTTTTTGGTATGATCAAACAAACTGTACATGAACTGGTAAATGCTTCAAAGGAGGCTAGCATCAATCATTTTTCTCAATTAATTGATATTTTCCGAAGAGCTTATAAAAGCAAAGGTATAAATGCCGTAAATGAGCATCTTGATGAATTGATTTATGTACTTGAAACAGAAAGCGAACTAAGAACACAGTTTAAGGAATATTTAAACCAACTCTTTGGCGGACTACGAAACGAATATGTGCC
>ERZ1066116.189-NODE-189-length-27662-cov-12.509146_pt1 | contig 27662 bp, 20 predicted proteins | sample MGYA00382763_ERZ1066116 | MGnify/ENA primary metagenome ERZ1066116 (study PRJEB33369, sample SAMEA5778346) | biofilm metagenome | biome: Industrial cooling water; feature: Water cooling tower basin; material: Biofilm | place: United Arab Emirates | collected...
ATTGGTGTTTTTTCGCATCGTATTTGGGCTTTGTATGCTTACAAGTACTCTCCGCTTTCTGTTGCTGGGCTGGGTAGAGGAGCAATACATAAAGCCCATTGTTCATTTTTCTTATTTTGGCTTCGAATGGCTGCCCTATCCTCCCGATTGGGGTGTATATGCACTCTTTCTCTTGCTTTTCGTAAGCTGTATAGGTATCACATTGGGGCTATTTTACAGGCTAAGTGCAGCTTTGTTTTTTTTGAGTTTTACTTATATCGAACTACTTGATAAAACCTATTATCTCAACCACTATTATTTTGTGAGTTTGGTGGGTTTGTTGCTCAATTTTGTGCCCGCCCATCGTTTTTTTTCGCTCGATACCAGTCTTAAAATCGTTTCTCGTTGCTCCTTTGTACCACGTTGGACGATTGATATACTAAAATTTCAGCTGGCTTTGGTCTATTTTTACGCAGGTTTGGCCAAAATAAACGATGAATGGCTACTTAACGCCATGCCGCTTAAGCTTTGGCTTCCTGCCAATAATGATTTGCCTCTATTAGGTTATTTTTTCAATTTTGAGTGGTGTGCCTATGCCTTCAGTTGGGCCGGAATGTTGTTTGATACTTTTGTCCCATTTTTACTTTTGCACAAATCTTTGCGGTATTATTGCTACCCTGTAATCATATTTTTTCATGGCATCACGGGCTGGATGTTCCAAATAGGCATGTTTCCACTCATCATGACAGCTTGCGTACCCATTTTCTTTTCTGATAAATTTCATCAGGCTTTTATCTTATTTATTTCAAAACTTCTGAGGATTTCAAAACCTGATTTTGAGGTAAATGATGTTTTTTATAGCCCTAAAAATTATTTTTTGAAAGTTTTTTTATGCCTTTATATCGTTTTTCAGCTTGTGTTTCCTTGGCGTTATTTGTTCTATCCCGGCAATCTGTTTTGGACAGAAGAAGGCTATCGCTTCTCGTGGCGAGTGATGCTGATTGAAAAAGCCGGAACAGCCACATTTTTTGTAAAAGATTCTTCTACAGGCAGAGAAGGAATGGTAGACAATAGAGAATTTCTCAACAGCCACCAAGAAAAACAGATGGCCATGCAGCCCGACATGATTTTGCAATACGCACACTTTTTGGCCAAATATTATGAGAATATAGGTCTAAAACATCCCGAGGTGAGGGCAGAAGTATATGTGACGCTAAATGGGCGAAAAAGCCAATTACTCATAGACCCAAACCAAAACTTAGCTGCCGAAAAAGAAGGTTTTTCGGCAAAAAAGTGGATTAAACCTTTGGATGAATAAAATGTGCTAAAAATGCAACATTGATTAAGGGTAAATCCACAGCCATATTATGAGTAATTATGATTTTAGTAGATATAAAAAGCAACTAAACAACCCTTCGAACCTACACTTTATTCAATAATATTTCGCAGATTTAGAATAATTCTAAAACTTTGATTTATAAATATTGTCTTATATTTGGGCTCAATTTTGCAATAGCAGCATCATGAATAGCATTATTCAAGTTCTTCCTTTACAATACTACATATTTCTCTGTCTGGCTATATTTTGCGTGGGCATAACCGGAGTTCTCATCAGAAGAAATGCGATAATCGTGTTAATGTCCGTAGAATTGATGCTAAATTCAGTGAATTTGCTGCTTACAGCGTTTTCATCATACAAGGGCGATGCGTCCGGACAGGTATTTGTGTTCTTCATCATGGCAGTGGCGGCAGCAGAGGTAGCCGTGGGTTTGGCCATTATTGTAATGATTTATAGAAACGTACGCTCAATCGATATTAACGAAATGAGCAAACTTAAATGGTAACTAATTAGCAAACAGCAAGTACAATCGATAAAATATTATGTTGAATTTGGTTTGGTTGATACCAACTCTCCCCCTGCTTGGATTTATTATCAATGGACTTGGTTATAAGTCGCTTAGTAAATCGTTGGCTTCTATCATTGGCTCTACTGCCATACTTGGCTCGTTTATAATTGCAGTGACATTATTTTTAGGGCTTATTAACAGTTCTATACCTACCACTACCATCAACTTCTATGATTTTATCACCGTAGGGAGCTTTAATATTTCGTTTTCGTTTTTGATAGATGAACTTTCTGTTTTTATGATGCTCATCATCACAGGGGTAGGTTTTTTTATTCATCTCTATTCAGCCGGATACATGCACGATGACGAAGGCTTCAATAAATTTTTTGCTTATCTCAATCTTTTTGTGTTTTTCATGTTGCTGTTGGTACTCGGTGCAAACTATGTAATCATGTTTATAGGCTGGGAGGGCGTAGGGTTATGTTCCTATTTGCTCATTGGCTTTTGGTTTAAAAACAACAGCTACAATGATGCGGCCAAAAAGGCATTTATTATTAACAGAGTAGGGGACTTAGGCTTTTTGCTCGGTATGTTTTTATTGGTTGCAAACTTTGGCAGTCTTGATTATGCTACTATTTTTGAAAAAGCCAAGAGCTTGGAAATAGATGCCATGGGTGTTACAGCCATCACAGGCATTACTATACTGTTATTTATAGGCGCTACCGGAAAAAGTGCTCAATTGCCCTTGTTCACATGGCTGCCCGATGCCATGGCCGGGCCCACTCCTGTTTCGGCTTTGATACACGCTGCCACAATGGTGACTGCGGGTATATACATGATAGCTCGCTCAAACATTTTATTCGCACTTGCTCCTGTTACTATGGGTATTATAGCGGTAGTAGGTATTGCTACTGCACTCTTTGCCGCTACCATTGGTTTGAAGCAAAACGATATTAAAAAAGTATTGGCCTACTCTACAGTGAGCCAATTGGGCTATATGTTTTTGGGATTAGGGGTTGGTTCTTTTACAGGGGCTTTATTTCATGTGATGACTCATGCTTTCTTTAAAGCATTGTTGTTTTTAGGAGCAGGCTCGGTAATTCATGCCATATCAGGAGAGCAAGACATAAGAAATATGGGTGGTCTTAAAGGCAAGTTACCTATCACTTTCGCTACTTTTTTAATAGGCACTATTGCCATAGCTGGAATACCTCCTTTTGCGGGCTTCTTTTCTAAAGATGAAATACTAGCCAAGGCTTTTGAAGTAAGCCCCATTCTTTGGGGACTGGGAGTTTTGGGAGCTATGATGACCTCTTTCTACATGTTCAGGCTGTTATTTTTAACATTTTTTGGCTCATTCAGAGGCACACATGAACAAGAACACCATTTGCATGAATCACCTCTCAGCATGACGTTGCCTTTAATGGTATTAGCTTTGATGTCTATCGTAGGCGGGTTTTTTAATGTGCCTCATATTTTGGGAGGAAGCAGCCTCTTGGCCGAATATTTCGCTCCCATTTTTGCTGATTCAAAAGCTATATTGCTTATGAATGGCGAGCACTTACTTAGTCATAGCATGGAGTACACGCTCATGGGAGTGTCTGTAGGTGTAGCTTTGGTTTCGATAATTATTGCGTTTGTTGTCTATGTTTCAAATGCCTCTGTGCCTGTAGCCGATGGGCAAGAGCAAGGTTTTGGAAAGGTGATTTATAATAAATATTATGTAGATGAATTATACGATATGATTATTCGTAAACCTGTAGACGCAGCATCGGCCTTTTTCTACACCGTAGTCGAAAAATCAGGTATTGATAAATTAGTTAATGGATTTGGCTCTGTTACTATCAGCACTTCAAAAGGCTTGAGATTAATTCAAACGGGCAATATTGGTTTTTATATTTTCATCATGGTGGTGAGTATCGCCCTCATTTTCGGTATAGGTTTGTTCATCTGACAATAAGTATTTACGACATTCATGTTTGCATTATTATTAGTAGTATTTCCTCTTGTATTAGCCCTTATCACTTTATTATTTAGTGGTAATGTAGCCAAATGGGTAGCATTTGTAGGTTCATTGTTGCCGCTTTTTCTCATCAAATACATTGTTTTTTTGTGTGGAGATTCGTGTCCGGGATATTTATCTTTTGATGCAGACTGGATACCTTCCTTGGGAATACATTTTTCGCTTGCATTGGATGGAGTGGGCTTGATATTGATTTTGCTTACCAATACACTTGTTCCTCTCATTATTTTATCTTCTTTCAACAATAGGCCTTATAGCGACAACACTTCCTTTTATGCCTTAATACTCTTTATGCAAGCCGCATTGGTAGGAGTATTTTCTGCTATGGATTGCTTTTTATTTTACATTTTTTGGGAGGCAGCACTCATCCCTGTATACTTCATAGCCGCTATTTGGGGTGGGGAAGATAAGATCAGAGTTACGTTCAAGTTTTTTATCTATACTATTTTTGGAAGTTTGTTTATGCTGGTCGGTATTATATACTTATACCTTCAAACTCCTGCGCCCCATTCTTTTGATTGGAGCTCCTTGAGCACACTTCAACTTGATGCTACCCAAGAATTATGGGTGTTTGTAGCCTTTTTTCTGGCTTTTGCCATAAAAATGCCTATTTTCCCTTTTCATACTTGGCAGCCCGATACATATACCGTGTCTCCCACACCGGGTACAATGCTTCTGTCGGGAATAATGTTGAAAATGGGGATTTTTGGTATTATTCGCTGGATCATTCCCATCACCCCTTTTGCTTTTATCGATTGGACTTATATAACAATTGTATTGGCAGTAGTAGGCATAGTGTATGCATCTGTAATAGCTATTTTGCAAAAAGATTTCAAGCGTTTAATAGCCTATTCATCAATAGCACACGTTGGCTTAATAGCTGCGGGTTTATTTAGTGGTACGCTAGAGGGAGTACAAGGTGCAATTATTCAAATGTTTAATCATGGAATAAATGTGGTGGGTTTGTTTTTTGTGTTAGAAATCATAGCTCAAAGAACAGGAACACGCCAAATTGCAGAATTGGGCGGTATCGTTCATGCTGCACCTAAACTGGCTGTTTGTTTTGTTATTATCATGCTCGGCACAGTAGCACTTCCTCTTACAAATGGCTTTGCCGGTGAATTCTTGCTTTTGTTGGGTGTGTATAAATACAATATGTGGTTGGGAGCAGTGTCCGGACTTACCATCATACTAGGGGCTGTGTATATGTTAAGAATGTATAAAAATGTGATGCTGGGCGAAGCAAATTCGCTCACTGCAAATTTTAAAGATTTGACGCTAAGTGAAATGGCGGTTTTAGTTCCTGTTTGTGCAATTGTTATATTTTTAGGCTTGTTTCCAAACTATATTTTGAATGTGAGCGAACCGGTTTCTATTCAATTGGTAAACTATCTTTCTGAAAATACACTGAGTGCATTACAAATATTAAAATAATTACAAAGACAATTAAGTCTCTCGAACAAGTTTAGTATATATGGTTTCGATAATAATTCTTTCTATTGCCGGTCTTTTTTCCATGATTGTGGGCCTATTCAAACCAAACGAAAAAATCGTTTTAGGTTTAGTTGTGACATCAATCATTGCCTCGGGAGCTGTATTGGCAAGCGAGTGGGGCACCGATTTCAGCTATTTCAACGACATGCTATTTTTTGACAATTATGCCATTGCTTACAGTGTGGGGCTTGTCATTATTACCACTTTGGTTTTTTTGCTTTCGGAAGTTCACTTTAGCGAACAAAAGCAGTATGTGACAGAGCAATATTCACTGGTAGTCTTTGCCCTTATTGGCATGATTATTATCGTGTCTTTTAGTCACATGGCTATGCTTTTTGTTGGTATTGAAATCATGTCGATACCACTTTATATTCTGGCGGGCAGCAAAAAGAAAAGTTTAGCTTCAAACGAAGCTGCCATGAAATATTTTTTAATGGGTTCTTTTGCTACAGGACTACTATTAATGGGTATAACATTAATATATGGAGAAACAGGTTCTTTTCACCTAGAGTCTATAGCGAACGCAGTTTCATCTTACAACGATTTGGTACAAAGTCCATTATTAATTGGAGGGCTATTGTTAATATTAGCAGCATTGGCATTTAAAGTGTCGGCAGCACCTTTTCATTTTTGGACACCCGATGTATATCAAGGTGCTCCTACTTGGGTAACATCTTTTATGAGTACAGCCGTGAAGCTAGCGGGGTTTGGTGCTTTTTTCCGTTTGTTTAGCTACGCATTCTTACCCTTGGGCGAAACATGGATAGGTATAGTAAGTGTTATGGCTGCGGTTACAATATCGATAGGTAGCATTTCGGCAGTGTTCCAAACCAGTTTAAAAAGAATCTTGGCATATTCTAGTGTGGCACATGCCGGATATATGCTTGTGGTTTTTCTGATTGACAATGAAAATGCAGGTAATGGGCTGTTGTTTTATGGATTTGCTTATTCTATAGCCTCTATCGTTGCATTTGCCATCACGGTGGCAGTAGAAAAAGCCACAGGAAGCGATGATATTAAATCTTTTGACGGCTTGGTGAAATCCAATCCTCTTCTTGCTGTTTTTATGGCATTTGCCATGTTGTCGTTGGCAGGCATACCTTTAACAGGCGGTTTTTTTGCTAAGTTTTACGTTTTATCTTCAGGCATAGAATCAGGTTACTTATGGCTGATTCTTATTGCCATTGCAAATGCCATTATAGGCATATATTATTACTTTAAAGTGATTATAGCCATGTTCTTCAAAGAAGACACTGGACAGCAACTTTCGGCTGTATCAGTAGGGGGACTATATATATATGTATTGGCTATTTGTTCTCTGCTTACTTTGCAGTTGGGGCTATTTCCAGACTTGCTTTATTACCTGTTTTAGCAGATTTTTAAATCATCGCCCACATCATAAAAATGAAAAAAGCAGCCTATGGAGACTGCTTTTTTCATTTTATACGTTTTCTGTGGTGACATGCCCCCAGTTTTCACCTCTTTTTATACGATACAAGGCCATTTCGCTGATGCCAAATTGTTTGGCTATCATTTTGTTTCTTGTTTTACCTTTTTGCAACAAGCGTTTGATATGGATTACCTGTGTGCGGGTCAGTTTCAAGCCTTTTTGGCGATTTACCCCGTTGATAGCCATCATTTTAGGGCTTGACACGGAATGTTTAGTCTTTTCTGCTTGCGATGCCCATGCCAAATTATCGTAGTGATTGTTGGTTTTGTCATAGTCTTTGTGAATTACAAACTGTTGCCCTTCTTTGGGTTTTGGTAAAAAATAAGTAGCTACCAGTTTATGTACCAACCATGTTTTGCGTTTGTCGCCCAGTGGAGTGATGGTAATCATTGGGCGGCCTTTGTTATCGAGGTAAGGCACTATAAAACGCCCGTCTGACACCTCTTTATAAAACAGCACCACGCGCCCAAAGTCAGTAATGGCATATTTGCGCTTTCCGGCTTCATCTTCAAAAAATACGGCTGTTTTCTCTATCCTGTAAAGCTTGCCATTATTGGCATCTTTGACTTTTTTCGTGCCAGAAAGCCTAAATTTAGACCATTCCAAATTGCTTACCGCATTATTTTTTTTATCTCCATCCTTATGGTTGATAAATTTAAAATCTTCGGGATTTGGAATGAATGTTTTGGCTATCAGCAATGCGAAACTAAAACGATGTTTTCTTTTGGTTTGCTTCCCGTTGTCATTTTTGAAATATTCATAAATGACTAGAGAAACTCGGTCGTCTTCATAACTGGGCTTAAGGGATTTCCCGCTTTCTGATATGTCTGCTTTAAAAAGTTTTGCCTTTCCAAAAGTGGACACTGCCAACCTGTAAGGATAGCTGAAATCGAGAGGGACTTCTTTCCATACCTCTTCAAGGGTAGGAACAGAAACATCTGCTACTTTGGTTACAGGAATCATATTAAAATTGTAGAGTTAAGTGTTACGCACGTTAAAAATACAATTTTGAACGAAATATTTATACAAATTGCCAACTAAAATTCTACAAATTTTCAGAAAAATGTATTAGACATCCTAAAAGTGTATGTAATAATAGATTACCTAATGTATTTTACAATTCATTGGTTAAAATCAAGTGGCTCCAACCGTCACGATTTTTCGTCTTTGATTTTTTTTCGTCTATCGTGCTTTTCAATTTTTTGCGAAAAGCCCAACAGGTTTGCTTTCTTAAATCTAAACTTTCCGAAAGCTCTTCTACAGTGGTATTTTTGCCAGTAGCTACTAAAAATAGCATATAAAATGCTTTTGTAATCGGAAATTTGATGCCTGAAAATACAGTATCTGTATAAATACGCTCGATATGATTGCACTTTGAGCACCTTCGCGAATAGGGTGAGTTGCCTTTAGAGTATTTATTGTTGCCACATTTTTTGCAAGTGAATTTCCCCTCAGGCCATTTTAGTAGTTCCAGGTATCTAAAGCAAGCATCTTCATCAGGGTAAATACTCTTGAACTCATCAAAGCTAACGCGCTTTTGCATCACACGGTCTTCGGCTATCTTTTTTACATTTATTTTAAGATTGGTATTGTCTTGCTCGAGCAGCTTGTTCATGCGGTCTATTTCTTCCGACTGGGCTCTTAACTCTTCGTTTAATTTCTGCAATTCTATAGTCCGCTCCGCTACTTTTTGTTCCAATTCTCGATTGACCTTGTCTTTTAAAAGTTCATTTTCATTCAGTTGCTTTATTATAGTGTCTTTAAGATTGTTGTTTTCTTGCAGATACTCAATAGTTCTTCTGTCGGCTTGTTCTTTCTCTGCCTTCAAATGTCTAAAGCGCTCCACCAAACCAAATGAGAACAAGATGATTTCATAAATACCAGCATTGTAAAAGTCGAATGGGGAAAAGGCAAATCCGGTTAGAAAATTGCTTATTCTAAACGCATGTACAAAAAAGCCTAAATAGGTGATAGAAAATGCCAATAGGTAAAACCGAGCGGGTTTATAGCCTTGTCTCAATCGGGCTATTCCTGCTGCAAATGCGCCTAATAAGAATAAATCATCGGTTTTGGCACTGTACAATTCATCAGAATCTATCAGTAATCCTATTAAATATACCACTACTCGCCCCCACACCAGCCAAGTGAGGATTTTATGAAATATAGGCAGGTTTTCCTTAGTCGCTAAAAAGCTTCGTGCATAGAGTAGCAAAAAACAGGTCATTGAAGCAAATGGAATTGTGTAGAAGTTTTTATCCCAGCCAATATAATTTATGAAAGGTATCACAGTAATGAGTCCCCAAACCATAGAAGAAAAAAGCCCAAAACATACTACATAGGCGGTGTAGTACAGATAAGCTCTTTCTTTGATTTTCAAATACAATATGATGCTATAAAGAGCTGCGATAAATAATATACCGTAAAAAAAGCCATAGTAAGTGTAGTGACGCACCACATAATTATGATGATTTTGAGGTATGGTGGCATGAACGTGAACTCCCAAGCCACTATTGGCTATGATTCTTATGTAATACCATCGATTTTTAACCACTTTCACATAAAAACCATAGTTGGTATCAAAAATTGGATGTTTTAGCATGGGTATTTTAAATCCGCTTTTTTGTAAACTATAGTCTCCGATTTCATCCGGACTGTATAAATCCAGCCAGTGGTAAATTGGCGAAGTGCCTACTACCGCATAAGGAATGTTGGTAGCTTTGCTAAATTTAAAACGAAGCCAAACAGCATGTTTTTCATCTCTGATTCTGGCTATTTGGGGTACTATGGGCACAAATTGGGAATGGCTATTTATCACATCTTGCAAGGGCATTTTCCCGGTGCTATCGGTAAACAGCTCTATATCAGCCATTTGTAGGGTGTCTTGGCGATATATTATTTCTTGTGGAAATGCTGGAAAAGAAAAAAAACAAAATATTATAGATAAAAAATACAAATTTTGATATTTCGGTTTGAGTCTCTTATCTTCGCACTCCATTTTGGACAAAAATTGAAAATTACGGTTTACAAATTACTGGTTTTTTTATTTGTAATAGCATTTGTTTCTGCTAGTCAGGTGTCTGCATACGTGCATCCGTCAGCATATAGTGATACAAAGAAAGAAAATCAAAAAGAAAAATCAGAGCAATCGGTAATAAAAGCTGTTTCAATCGAAGCTACACCGGTATTTTTCTCCGCCTCGCTTCAAAAATTTGATTACATCATTTTTTCTTTTGAACATATCACAAAGACTGTAGTAGTTCCGCAAGAGCCTATTACATTTTTTACTATATTGTTTAAAAGAATACTTTTTACAAGGCTTGCACCCACCAAAGCACCTTAATTTAATGCATAATTATTAATGCATATTGTACAATGAATTGATAGCTACGAAGCATCACTTGTCACTTAAAACTTATCACCTGTCACTTATCACTTAAAATTTATCACTTATAAAAATGAAAAATAAAATCGGTGTCATAGTCATTGCCTCTGTGTTGGCGGTCATCTGTGGCTATTTCTTATCTTTTACCCTTATTTCAAACAGCATCAAATCAGATGCAGAAGCCTATGCCACAGCAGCAGACGGCACAGTAGATTATGCTAAAAAGCAATCCTATCTCGATTCAATGTGGACGAAGCCCGCATTTGAGCTATTTGGCTCTTCGTGGACTTACAAAGAGATAAAAGAACAAGAGCTGCACTTGGGTCTCGATTTGCAAGGCGGTATGCACGTGGTAATGGAAGTTTCTCCCGTAGAAATTGTTCGTGGCATGGCAGGCGGCTCGGCAGACCCAAATTTTGAAAAAGCTATCGGAGTGGCAGTTCAAAAATCAGCGACAAGCAACGTGAAGTTCACCACTTTGTTTTTGGATGCTTACAAAGAATTAAATCCTGATGTGAAACTGGCTCAAATATTTGGTAATACTGCCAATAGGGCTAAAATTACACCAAATACTTCAAATGAAGACGTATTGAAAGTGTTGGATGCCGAAATTGACGGGGCCATAGATCGTTCGTTCCAAATTTTGAGAACAAGGATAGATAAATTTGGTGTGGTACAGCCAAACATTCAGCGCTTGAAAGGCACAGGACGCATTCAGCTTGAACTCCCCGGTGTAGACAATCCTGAGCGTGTGCGCAAACTTTTACAAGGAACAGCCAAACTTGAGTTTGTAGAAGTAATAGAAGGCGACAAATTTGGACCTTACTTCGAGTCTTTGAATAAGTACTTGATGAAGTTGGAACAAAAAGACAAGGATTTTGACATATTCAAAACAGGGGCAAACTTAGACACCAATGCTGTAGAAACTGCTACGGAAACTACTGATACTGCCGAAAAAGATGCTTCCAGCGAACTATTTGCGGGAGCAGCCACCCCGGGCAAAGATTCTATCGGACTTATTTCTTCAAAATCAACAAAAGAAGTAGCCAGTGCAGATTCGGCTTCTAAGCAACAATCAAAAACCATTTCAAAGCTTTTTGTGCCTATCTATGGTGGACTAGGTGCCAATGTGGTGGACACAGGCAAAGTGAATAAACTTTTCAGCATGCCTGAAATTCAAAAAATAATGCCTCAGAACATGCGCATACTCTGGGCTGCTAAAGGCATAAAAGCAGAAGACGGCAACGAGTATTTAGCACTTTATTTCGTGAAAAAATCTAGAGGCGACAAAGCGGCACTTGATGGCGATGCCATAGTTGACGCTCGTCAAGATTTTGGTCAAGACGGTCAGCCGGAAGTAAACATGCAAATGAATGCTGTAGGTGCTAAAAAATGGCGCAAGATCACAGGTTCAAGCATAGGCCGTAGAATAGCCATTGTTCTTGACAACTATGTGTATTCCGCTCCTGTGGTGCAAGGCGAGATTCCTAACGGAAGTTCATCTATCTCTGGTAATTTCGACATTGACGAGGCTAAAGATTTAGCCAACATATTGAAGGCGGGTAAATTGCCTGCGCCTACCAGAATCGTAGAAGAGGCCATTGTTGGTCCATCTTTGGGTGCTGAATCTATCAACCAAGGCTATGTGTCTACTATGTTTGGTTTGATAGCAGTGGTAGTATTTATGATTTTTTACTATAGCACAGGTGGTGTAGTGGCCGATTTGGCTTTGTTTATCAACTTGTTTTTCTTGGTAGGTGTGCTCACTCAAATGCAAGCAGTGCTCACTCTACCCGGAATCGCAGGTATTGTACTCACGATGGGTATGGCAGTGGATGCCAACGTGTTGATATACGAGCGTATAAGAGAAGAATTGAGGGCTGGACGCAGCTTGCAACAAGCCATATCTTTGGGTTACAGCAAAGCCAATAGTTCTATCGTGGATGGTAACGTAACCACTTTCTTCGTAGGGGCTATTTTGGCCGCTTATGGCTCAGGTCCTGTTCAAGGTTTTGCTGTTACCCTAATGATAGGTATAGCCACCTCGTTCTTCACATCGGTGTTCATTACACGCATTATTTTCGAAGCGTGGGCTAAAACTACTGCTGCAAATAGCATTTCGTTTTCTATACCTGTCACTGCCAATGTGTTGAGAAATACCAATGTGAATGTGGTAGGCAACAGAAAATTCTCTTACATGTTTTCCGGAGCAATTATTGTGATTGGCTTTGCCTGTATTTTCGCCCAAGGTGGCCTCAATTTGGGTGTCGACTTCAAAGGCGGTCGCTCTTATGTGGTTCGATTCACAGATGCTATGGATGCCTCTGATGTGAGAGAGAAATTGGTAGGTAATTTTCAAAATGCAGGTACTGAGGTAAAAACCTACGGAGCAAGCAATCAATTGAAAATCACCACTAGCTACTTGGCCGACAATGAATCGGAAGAAGGCGATAAAATTGTATTAGATGCTTTAAACTCTGGCTTGACTGCCTTTAGTGACAAAAAACCTGAATTATTAAGCAGTTCTAAAATTGGTGCTACTATTGCTGATGATATTCAGCAAACATCAATGATAGCTATTGGATTATCTTTATTAGGTATATTCTTGTACATATTTATTCGTTTCCAAAAATTAAGCTACAGCTTAGGTGCTATTGTTGCCTTGACGCACGATGTGTTGGTGGCCATTGCACTCACAGGAATAGCTAGTATTGCCGGGTTGAATATTGAAGTAGACCAAATATACATTGCTGCCATTCTCACCTTGATTGGTTACTCTATCAACGATACGGTGGTAGTATTTGACCGCTTGCGCGAGTTCTTAAACGACAATCCAAAATCAGATATGGGCTCTACCATCAATTTGGCGATTAATAATACCTTTAGTCGTACTGTTATCACTGCCATGACGGTGTTCTTGGTAGTAGTGGTGCTTTATTTCTTTGGTGGCGAAGTGTTAAAAGGCTTCTCGTTTGTGATGTTGGTGGGTGTTACTTTTGGTACATATTCATCTATCTTCATTGCATCGCCCATAGTTCTCGACTTTGCTTTCTTGAACAGAAAGAAAAAGAAAGAAGAAGTAGCGGTGAAAGTTTAGTCTATATTTAATATAAAATTGAAATTAATGCAAAGAGGGCTTAGGATTCAGTGAATCTGGGTTCTCTTTGTTTATAAGAAGAAATTTTGTGAAGTTTTGATTTATTACCTCATAAAGCCAAAAAGCCAAAGAGGAATTTTATTTCCATGCCCCGTTTCCATATCGTCTATAGCCAGGTAGCTTGCGGGTAGGTTTTTGATTTGCTTGAAGGTTTTGTTTTTCCCACCCACTTCAAAAATGTATTTGTTATTAATCAAAAAATCACCTGCCGGAGTATAACTCACATGACATGTTGAATTGAGTTGATTGTAGAAAAACGTTTCGCGCAACATCCCTTTCTCCGGTTTTTCGTTGTATAGTGCATAGGCTAAAGACGTGTTCTCCAAATATATCATTTCGGGCTTGCCCATAGCACTTATACCTTTCTCGTCTGAAATAAGGGTATTGATTAGCCTGGAGCGCGATAGATAATCTAAATATAGATATACATTTCTTCTGTCTGTGCCGATACGGGCAGCTAAATCTACTATGTTGGGCTTAAAAGGCACCGATTCGCTAATGGCGACTAACAATTTTTTGATTTTCAGTCCGGTACTGAAATCAATACCTGCTGCTGCCATCAAATCATTTTCTACTACCAAGTTTATTGTGTTCCGTAGTTTTTCATAATAGGTAGATTTGTTTTCAAATGAAAATGGATAAGCACCATATTTCCAAAAGTTTTCTAAGTATTTGAAGGGTTTAAAACCCTTATCCAAGTATTCATTGGCTATTTCTTCATGATTTTCTATGAGTTTATCGATACTAAAGGCCTCAAAATCAATTCCTATTTCGTATGATAGATACTCACGAAAGCTCATGGTCTCAAGTTTATAAACCATTGCCCTACGACTCAAATCCCCGGCTGTTTTAGACATTTCGAGCACTGAACTCCCCGTAAACATCACTTTTAGTTCGGGAAGATTGTCATAAATGTTTTTTAATTCAATAGACCATGTTTCGTATTTGTGAACCTCATCTAAAAACAAATATTTTCCCCCTCGTTTAGCAAAATCGACTGCTAAAGCCACGAGCCTGTTTGATGCAAAATAAATGTCATCCATCGAAATATACACAGCCTCTGTGGAGGGGAGCTTTCTTTCCTTTAATTTTTGGAGCATTAATGTGGTTTTCCCTACGCCTCTAGCTCCTGTGATGCCAATTAGTCGCTCAGTATCTTCGATGAGTGGAAACAAATATCGTTTAAAGCGCAAGTCTGTATTTTTAAGTCTTCGCTCTGAATTTTCTATTATCCCTTCAAATGTTCCGTCCATGATACATTAATTTTTTTGTTCTTTATCATAACAAAACTATTATTTATTGTTCAAATTTATAACAAAATATAATTTTGTACAAAAAATGTACAAAATTAATAAATGTACATAATTTGTATATTTATTCAAAAGTAATTACTTGCGTATAGATGATTAAAAAATGAGGATATGCGTTTATTTGAGCTCTACTAAGGTGACGCCATCACCACCGAATTCTACTTTTTCGTCTTTATAGCTGCTTACAAAGCTTACTCTGCGTAGATGTTCGCGGATGAGCTTGCGCAATATGCCATCGCCTTTGCCATGCAAAATCCGCAGCTCATAGCTGCCTAGCAAAAGGGCATTGTCTAAAAAGCTATCAACCAAAGTGAGGGCTTCTTCGCCTCTTTTGCCTCTCAAATCTATGGTGGGGCTGAAATTGGCCATGCGCTCGTTGATGTCTATTCCTTTCACTTTTTTGAGTGCAGGGTTTGACTCTTCTATGAGTTTATCGCCTGAAGCTCTGCGTAAGCGATTGATTTTTACGGTAGTTTTCATTTCGCCTATGCTCAACTCTGCTTCATTGCCTTTGAGGGCAGCTATTTTAAAAATGGTATCGCTGCCGTCTACTGTTACCTTATCTCCGGCTTTTAAGGGCTTATTTTCTTGTTTCTGAGTGTTATTCTGTGGTTTTGATGGTTCGCCACCATGTTTTTTTTCTATTTCTTTTAGCTCCATTCGTGCCACATCGGCATCGGTTTGGCTGTAGTGTTTACTTTCTTTAAGCTGTTTTATTATTACTTGGCTTTCTATTTTCGCCTCTTGTACGATGCGCTTTGCCTCGGCTTTGGCCTGTTGCAGCGATTCTGTTTTGTTTTTTTCCAAAAATTCTTTCAACTCAGTGTATTGCTTCACTGTGGCATCTAGGTTTACTTTTGCCTTGGCCAGTTCTTCGTTTTTGCGCCTCAGTTCTTCTTTCTCAGTTTGGAGCTGCTTCACCAAGCGGTCTACATTGAGCTTTTTGTCGCCAATTTTGTTCTTGGCTCTGTTTAGCACATTGCTTGGCAACCCTATTTTTTGTGCTATTTCCAAAGCAAATGAGTTGCCCGGTTTGCCTATTTCCAGTTCATAAAGTGGCGAAAGATGTTCATAATCATAGCGCATGGCTCCGTTTACTACGCCTTCGGTTTTATCGGCAAAGTATTTTAGGTTGGAATAATGGGTGTTTATCACGGCATAGGTTCCCGAGTAAACCAACTCTTCCAATACAGATTCTGCTATGGCACCACCATATTGGGGGTCGGTGCCGGTGCCAAACTCATCTATCAGTACCAAAGAATTTTTACCTGCATATTTCATTATCTCTCGCATATTGGTGATGTGCGAGCTGTAGGTACTTAGGTCGTTTTCGAGCGACTGTTCATCGCCTATATCAATAAATATTTCTTTAAATATGCCAAAGCTACACTGTTCGCCATTGGGAATAGGCATTCCACACTGGTGCATGTATTGCAGCAATCCCAGTGTTTTTAAAACGACCGACTTCCCTCCTGCATTGGGCCCCGAAATGACTAAAATACGCTCATTTTGAGTCAATTTTACACTAAGAGGAACAATATTTTTTTGCTGTTCCTTCAAATTAAGGTAAAGTAGCGGATGAAATGTGTTATTCCAGCTAAGTGTGGTATTTTTATGACAATGCTGTTGCGAAGCTTTTATCTGTAAGCCAAATTTTGCTTTTGCATGTAGAAAATCAAATATGCCTAAAAATTTATATGCTTTTTTCAGCTCAGGCACATGCTGACGAAGTTCTGCCGTAAGCGTAGCCAATATGCGGTATATTTCTCTCCTTTCTTTGTTTTCGAGTTCTTTTATGCGGTTGTTGGTGTCAAATATCTCTACAGGCTCTATATATACGGTTTGTCCTGTGGCAGATTCGTCATGTATAAAACCCTTGATTTTGCGCTTGCTTTCAGCCAATATGGGTATCACCATACGCCCGTTGCGAATGGTGGGCGACACATCATCGGGTGCATAACCATCAGATTTGGCCGAGCGCAATAGTGAATCAAGCTTTTTGCGAAGTGCCGATTGCTCGCTATACAAATCGGCCCTAATGTTTTGCAATTCTTTTGAAGCGTTATCTCTTATTTTGCCGCTATCGTCTATTATTCTATCAATACTTTTTAAAAGTTGCTTATCAAGCTGTATAGGGCCTGCCAGTTCATGGAGTTGAGGATATTCATTTACAGGCTTTGAAGCCACGAAGTTTAACACCGAAGTAATAGCTCCTAGTGAAGATTTAATATTAAAAAAAGCTTTTTCTTCCAACACACTGCCTTCTATTCGGGCATTATCAAGCGAAGAAGACACATCAATGAAGTTTTGTGTAGGAAAATTATCCGGCCCTTGCATCAGTCGCATGAGCTCTGCTGTTTGGGCTATCAGTTTTTGAATAGTGCTAAAATCGGTGCTAAAAGCTATTCTTTCTACATAATATCGCCCCAATTCCGAGAGGCAATACTGAGACAGAATATCACGGATTTTGTCAAAGCCTATTTTTTGTTCTATGTTTTTGGGATAAAGCAATGTGTTATGGTCTTGATGTGTGGGGCAAAATTAGTTGATTGAACACTTATTTGCGAATAGAATCAAAAATCACCTTCACCTGTTTCGGGCTTTCATGCGTTGCTTAAAGGCCTTTACCTCTGCTTGGTGAAGGGTATATTCACCCTTTTGGTCAACTATGTCAAAATGAGCCATCGCTTTTTTATAATTATGTTCTTTTTCAGATATCAAACCAAGGCATAAATGTGCGAAAGATTCATAATCAGCAGTTTGCTTTTTTGTTGTCGCAGCGATTTGAAGCGATTTTTCCAAGTCTTTTTTAGCTCCTGCATAATCGTGGTTGTCATACATCTCTATCATGCCTGAAAATAAATAGCCCGACATTTGGAAAAAATCAATCGGGTTTTTCAATAGCTTTTCTACCAATGGCTTTGCTTCTTGGTATTGGTGTTGTAGAATGAGTGCCTCAGTATGGCGAGCGATATAAAAGCTGTTGTTTGGGTATTTTTCCGCCAATACATGGGTGTACTTCACTGCTTCTGATGGTTGATTAAAATACTTTAAATACAAGTGAGATAGAAAAAACATAGACTCTGATTTGGAAAATACAGCCGTTTTGGTGCTCCTTTTCAAGTAATTGACGCCTTTTTCTTTATCTCCCTTTGTAAAAAACCACATCACCGGGAGTATGGCCGGATAGGTTTCGGGAAATTGGGCTGCATAAAAGTAATATAGCCCTGTAGAGAAATTGAAGTCAGGGTATCGTTCTGCATACTCAAAGCCTTCTTTCATATATATATAGGTCTTTCGGGCTTCTGATATGGCCTTAGTAAGGTCTCCATTTTTAGAATGAACTACTATGAGCGAACTATGTGCTCCCATCAGATAAAAGCAAGCTTCAGCTCTGTGCACCTTTTTTTGAAGCAAAAGCATCGATAATTCAATTGTTTTCAGCAAATGATATTCATAGGTTTTATAGCGAGGGTGGTTAATGGCTATGGGTACCATTTCCCAATAGCAATACATGGCAGAAATAAAGTGATATATGGGATGGTTGGGAAAACGTTTTTTTATCTCTATGAGGTTTTTTTGGGCATCGGCAAATTCAAAATTGTATATCATATCCATGGTGGACGACACCAGTTTTTCATCAGCAGCATTGGAATTGATGCTGTATTGACCTTGACAGATGTAAAATGATACTGCAAGTATCAGTGAAAGACACAATTTGAATTTGGTGGCTGAAAAATTAAAAGTCAAGCGATTAGCATTTTGAATATAAAACACCCTACAGGATAAATATTGTTTCAATATAGATACATCTTTTCTTATTAAGGTGCTTTTTAAAGAATATTCCCGTTAATAATAAACCTTTATTTAGTAATAGTGTTTTTTAGATTGTTAGTGTAAATTGTGATGGGTATTTATTTTTTTCATGGTAAAATAGCTATAGTATATGCTTATTTGATGAGTAAAATTAAATATACATCAAATATTGGTATTAATAGGTGGAAAACGATGCTATTTTGTATAAAAAACACCAAAATTATAACTATAATAGTCTATTACTTGAAAAATTCATATAATTGAGCAGTAAAATAAAATATATATATTTTGAATATAAGTGTTTAAAAATGAACGTATTTTTTGTAAAAAGTATATTTTTTTTAAAAATGTGCTCAAAAAATTAATAGTAACACTTGCAAGTATTAATTTTATAGCTATGTTTGTATAAAGTTTAACCTTAACACAATTAAAAACCCTAAACCAAATTCTATGAAAAAGTCAATTTACATGGTTGCGGCAGGCTTGATGGCAGGAACATTCGCATTTGCCCAGGATGCCCCTAAAAAAGACGAAGGCAAGTTTACCGTAAGCGGATACATTGATTCGTATTATTTAACAGCATTTAATCGCCCACAATCAGGGCAGCTTACTGGCGCTTATGCTGGTAGAGCTTTTGACAGATTAACAGACCAGTTTGCACTTGGTTTGGCACAAACCAGATTTGCCTACTCCAACGACAAATCAGAAATGGTAATCGATTTAACATTTGGTCCAAATGCAGAACTTGGTAACTTTGGTAATCATTCAACTTATGTAGGAGGGTATTATCCTTCTTTAGGACCGAAAAACGGTTTGTATGGATCATCAGCAGCTATCAAACAAGCATATTTTACTTACAAGTTTACTGATAAACTTAGTTTCACTGTTGGTCAGTTTGGTACTCACATCGGTTATGAAGTAATAGATGCGCCAGTTAACTTTCACTATTCTCTATCTAATTTGTTTAATAATGGTCCTTTCTATCATGTTGGGGGCAAATTGAACTATGCGATTTCTGATAAAATGGGTGTAATGGCTGGTGTTGTAAATAACTGGGATGCACTTATGGATTGGAAAAAAAGTAAATCCGTAATTGCTCAATATTACATTTCTCCTATCGATGGTTGGAATGTTTACTTGAATTTTATCGGTGGAGCTAATGACGATGGTTTTAGAGTTAATCCAACTTTGGTAGAACCTTCTCCAAACTACCCTAATGCAGTTACAGTTGATACTGACGGTGACGGAGTTGATGATGCCTCAATTGGACTAGGCGGATATACTAGGATAATGTTTGATTTGACTACGGGTTATCAAATCAATGATAAATTTTATATTGGATTAAATGCTGCTTATGGTATGTATTCATTCTCTACCGAAGATGCTGTTTCAAAAGCTATTATTGAAGGTCTTTATGGTTCAACAAGCCCTAATTGGTATGGTGTAGCACTCTATCCTAACTACAAAATTAATGATATGTTTTCTATTGGTGCAAGGATAGAATACTTTAATGACGAAAACGGAGTTAGGTATTTTGGATATGTAGCTGATCCAAATAAGACAAAAGGTGTTTTAGGTGCATCTAATACTGCTTTTACTTTAACAGCACCAATTACTTTAGCTGATGGTCATGTGATTATCAAGCCTGAATTAAGAATAGATAATGCAAGTTTAGATTATTATGAAAAGAAAGATGGCACTCTTGGAAAAAGTCAACAAACACTCGGGATGGCCTTCATTTACAAATACTAATAGTTAAGACCCAAAACCTAATACTACAAAGGCATTGTGCCTAATATCACAATGCCTTTACATTCTACTAATTAAACCTAAACCTATTTTAATCTCATCGTTTAACCTTTTAATCAATTCTACACAATGGAAGAAATTAAAGCAGTTGCCGACTCGGCTCTTTTTACCACCAACAACTTGTGGATGATGCTATCCGCAGCCTTGGTGTTTATCATGCACTTAGGGTTTGCCACGCTTGAATCGGGCTTAACACGTTCTAAAAACACTGTAAATGTGTTGTATAAAAATACTTTGACGCCTATGATAGGTCTTTTGACTTATGCCGTTTGCGGATTTAATTTAATGTATCCGGGCGTAGCAGGTGGCGTTTTCGCTTTCGCTGGTCCATGGATAGCCACAGATGAGGCCGGAGTAACCAGTGCTTACAATCCTGGTTACACCTATTGGACAGACTTTTTGTTCCAGGCCATGTTTGCAGCTACTTGTGCCACTATCGTGTCGGGTGCTGTTGCTGAGCGTATTAAGTTGAATGTTTATGTGATTTTCTCTATACTATTTGTTGGTATTTGTTATCCAGCCATAGGATATTGGAAATGGGGTAATGGCTGGTTGAACACCATGGAAGTACCTTTTTACGACTTTGCCGGTTCTACTTTGGTTCACTCTGTAGGCGGTTGGGGTGCATTGGCTGGTGTTATATTGCTCGGCCCTCGTATTGGAAAATATGTCGATGGCAAAGTAAACGCTATTCCCGGTCACAGTTTGACTTCTGCAGTAATAGGCACTTTCCTTCTTTGGTTAGGTTGGTTTGGCTTCAATGGTGGTTCAGTGCTTTCTGCAGACCCCGGATTGGTATCTTTGGTGTTAGTAACAACTTCTTTAGCCGCTGCTGCAGGTGGATTGGCTGCTGCTCTTACCATAAGCTTAGTTACCAAAAAGCACGATTTATCGATGGTATTAAACGGAATCTTGGCTGGATTGGTAGCCATCACAGCCGGTGCTGACCAAATGAGTCCTGCAGAGGCTACCATTATTGGTGCTATCGGTGGTGTTGTGGTAGTGTTCTCTGTATTTATGTTTGATAAATTAAAACTTGACGACCCTGTTGGAGCACTATCTGTACACTTGGTGTGCGGAATCTGGGGAACTTTGGCTGTAGGTATTTTCGGAGCTAAAGCCGGTATGCCACAATTGGTTTCACAAATAATTGGTGTAGGTGCTTATGCTGCTGCTGCTTTTGGATTTGCGTTTATAGTATTCCTAATATTAAAAGTTACTATTGGTATAAGAGTAAGTGCAGAAGAAGAAACAGAAGGCTTAGATGCTTACGAGCATGGAATGAATGCCTACGAGATATAGAATTGTTTAGTTTGTTTATAAAGGTTGTATCATGCAAAAAATCCCGCTTGTGGCGGGATTTTTTGTTTTTCATCTTAGAAGTGCTTTGGCTTAGTAAGCTACGCCTCTGTACATGTGTGGCATTGTGCTACGCGAAGCAGATTCTTTCACTCTTTCGATCATTTTTGCACCTCTGTAGGTTAAGTCTTGGATTTTAGCAGAGTGTTTTTCTACGATTTGAGCTACTTGACGTACACCTCTGTAATACAAATATTTTACGGTCCTTTTCATTTTATTATCAGTTTAAGATTAACGATTTAAAGTATTATTTTGAATACAGTGCAAATATACGGGGTGTTTTTGTATTGGTTTTTCAGTGATTTTACCCGTTTTTGCCTAAGTATTATATGTATTTACTGTTTTACACAGCTTTATTTCCTAAACGAGGGTGGTATTGTAGGGTGTGTATGAATAATATGTACTTGTTTTTTAGCTTTATGGTTGAAATGACAACTTCAAAACACAAAAAATATATATTTGAAAAATTTTAAATATTCTTTTAAAAGTACAATTATTTTTATTGGTCGCTTTTTGATAGTGTATTCATTTTTTCTTCCATAGATTGTAAAAAGTGATGAATTTTGAAGAAAATGCTAAAAAATATCAGCATATAGGTTTGATAATTATATTTTTATCTATTTTAGTGCCTCAAAATCAAACTAAACACTTAAAACTAAAAATTCTTTAAAAATGAAAAAATCATTTATACCGTTTTTTGTACTACTCGGGATCACAGTGTTGGCTATAGTGTTTCCCGGTGTTCCCGGTCCGGCCGTTACAGAGGGTCTTGTAGGTGGTGATATTGCTTGGATGTTGGTGGCTTCGGCCATGGTTTTCATCATGACCCCGGGTTTGGCTTATTTTTATGGCGGTATGATAGATAATAAAAACATCATCGCCACCATGCTGCAAAGCTTTATAGCTATGGGTGTGATAAGCATTATTTGGGTGGTGTTTGGCTTTAGCTTGGCATTTGGAGAATCGATAGGTGGTTTTGTGGGCAACCCTGCCACATTTTTTATGTTTCAAAATGTAATGGACGGTAAGCCGTGGTCTTTAGCACCTACCATTCCATTGGCCTTGTTTGCATTTTTTCAGTTAAAATTCGCCATCATTACCCCTGCACTTATCAGCGGCACATTTTCTGAGCGTATCAAGTTTGAGTCGTATATATTATTTATGTGTTTGTTCTCCATATTCATCTATGCGCCTTTGGCTCACATGACTTGGCATCCTGATGGTTATTTGTTTCAAATGGGTGTGTTGGACTTTGCCGGAGGCACTGTGGTTCACATGTCGGCTGGTTTGGCAGCTTTGGCAGCTTCAATTTATTTAAAAGGCGACAAAGGCAGCGACCCACATGCACCTGCCAATGTGCCCTTCGTTTTGTTAGGAACGGGTTTATTGTGGTTCGGTTGGTTTGGATTCAATGGCGGTTCGGCTTTAGGAGCCGGAAATCTTGCCATGAGTGCGTTTGCTGCTACCAACACAGCTTCTGCTGCTGCGGGATTAGCGTGGGTATTGTTTGATGTCGTAAGAGGTAAAAAACCTTCGGCTTTAGGTTTTTGTATTGGAGCTGTAGTAGGTTTGGTAGCCATTACACCTGCTTGTGGTTTTGTAACCATTCCTTCATCTATCGTAATAGGTGTGGTAGCAGCTTTGGTTAGCAACTTGGTAGTGGCATGGAAAAATAAGTCAAACTTGCACGACACACTTGATGTGTTCCCTTGCCACGGAGTAGGTGGTATGATGGGAATGATATTGACCGGAATATTTGCTCATGGTGCTGTGAACAGTGCTGTGACAGACAATGGCTTAGCTTTTGGAGAAACCACTTTGTTTGTAAAACACATAATGGCGCTCATTATTGTAGGTGCATTTGCCTTTATCGGCTCATTTGTGTTATTAAAAATCACTGACATCATTTCTCCACTGAAGGTTTCGGATGAGGAATACAAAATGGGGCTGGATTTGAGCCAGCATGGCGAAAATTTATAATTCTTTAAATAAAATATACAATCAAAGAGGCTGCATATGACTATGGCAGCCTCTTTGTGTTATATAATGTTCAAATCAATGTTTATACAATTCAAACTCTGTATATTTACTCATATTTTAGAAAAATGATATTTGGCCAAGTACCTACCCCGGAGAGTATAGATTTTTTTCTTCCTGCCGATAACATAGAAACTAAGCGTGTATTGGCAAAACATAAGTCAAATGATAACCTGAAAGTATACATAGGCTGCGCCAAGTGGAATAAAACCGATTTAAAAAATTTTTATCCGAAAGGGACAAAAGACGAACTGACTTATTATTCTACACAGTTTAACAGCATAGAACTAAATGCTACTTTTTACAATGCACCCACAAGAGAACAAGCACTTGTTTGGAAACAAAAAACCCCACATGATTTTAAATTTTTCCCAAAAATTCCTAACACTATCAGCCATTACAAACGCTTGGAAGGGGTAAAAACTTTAACAGAAGAGTTTTGTGTTAATATCAGTGCAATGGAAGAAAAGTTGGGAATGGTATTTTTACAACTGCATGATAATTTCGGGCCAAAGAACTATGAAAAGCTGGAACGATTTTTAATTGATTTTCCCAAGGAGGTTCCTTTGGCAGTAGAAGTCAGAAACAAAGATTGGTTTAGCAACGAAGCTATGCTTCAAAAGTGGGCTTTACTTTTGGAAACTACTCAAAAAACAAATGTCATAGTGGATACAGTAGGTCGCAGAGATATGTTGCACATGCGATTGACATCACCTTTTGCTTTTGTACGTTTTGTAGGAGCTAATTTTCAAGGCGATTACAAACGGCTAGACCAGTGGGTCGAACGGATTGAACAATGGAAAGAACAAGGACTGAGGGAGCTTTATTTCTTCGTTCATCAAAATGTAGAACTTTCTTCTCCGGTTTTTGCCTCATATTTTATAGAAAAGCTCAATAAAAAGTTGGGTATGGACATCAAAAAACCTTTTTTACCGCTTCTGTAATTTTTATTATACTTTTGGACTATGCTCACCAGATACGAAAAATTCAAACTCACTTTTTTGCATGCATGGCAACTCCCTTTGAAAGAACGTTTGACGGCTAAGCTGTTACCACGTTACAAAAAGAATGGGGTATCGTTATTTCAAGGGGTGGTAGTAGCTAAAAATTGATGTAGAAGGATTTGAGCATTCTGTATTACAAGGGCTGAAAAACACAATATTATCTCATAAACCAGTTATATTTTTTGAATACGACACCAATTATATTGGCAGAGACAACAAAACAGCCACCGATTACGACACATTTTTTAAAAGTTTAGACTACAATCTATTTGCTATCGAGCGTTCTGTTTTGGAGCCGGTTTACACATTTTCTCATCTGCAAGGAATGAAAGAGATTGTAGCCATTCCATTTTTTAAATAATCGATACATTCATAAAAAACCTGCTTGGCAAATGGATAGCCAAGAAATTACCCTTATTTTTGCACTCCGTTTTGCACATGCACCCGTAGTTAAATGGATATAATTTCAGATTCCGGTTCTGGTGTTAGGGGTTCGAGTCCCTTCGGGTGCACAAAAATCATATTATTTAGCTTTATTTTAGTTGATTCTTTATGTCACAAATTACCACCGAAATCACCTCTTCAAGAATAGCATCAGACAATCCTATACACCAGCGTTTGCTTTTTGCCTATGAAGCAGCAAAAAACTATGTGTCGGGAAACGTGCTGGAAGTAGGTTGTGGCGAGGGTAGGGGTTTGGAAGTACTATCTTCTTTATGCAGTGTCTACACTGCACTCGATAAAAATAAAGCTTTGTTGGATGATTTGTCTCAAAAATACCCAAATTTTACTTTTTTAGAGACAAACGTTCCTCCTTTCTCGGGCATCGGTAGCAATGTTTTCGATTGTGTTATTGCCTTTCAGGTGATAGAGCACATCCCCAACGATGATTTGTTTGTAAAAGAAATCCACAGAGTGTTGAAACCGGGCGGTATTGCCATTATCACCACCCCAAATATCCTTCTTACCTTGACCAGAAACCCGTGGCATGAGCGCGAGTACACAGCTCTACAGCTCAATATGCTCCTTTCAAAATATTTTTCAAGTGTTTCTGCACAAGGCATCACGGGTAGCCAACGGGTGTGGGATTACTATGAACTAAACAAAAAATCTGTTCAGAAATATACAAAATGGGATATATTTAATCTTCAACACCGTCTGCCGTCCGCTTGGCTTCGCTTGCCTTATGATATTCTGAACAGGCGAAACCGCAATAAAATGATGATGAGTGATAATTCGCTCGTAGCAGAGATTACTACAGACGATTTCAAACTTTCTCCCGAACCCGAAAAGTGCTTTGATTTGTTTTATGTAGCTAAAAAATAAAGCAAATTTATAGCTATTTTTTGTTAGAACCAGTTTTGGGGACAGAATTAAATTGTTTTTTCGTGGCAATTGCTGTGCAATCGTTTACGCATATTTTTCTATTATTAACCATTGAAATCAATAGGGGTTTTGCTAGGTTTGGGCATTATTTATTTCTTATAATTCTATAATAATTAGAAAGACAGAAGCCATAATTTGCTATGAATAACTTCTTGAACGAGCATTTCCTACTCCAAACCGAAACGGCCAAGTATCTATATCACGAACATGCCAAAAACCTACCCATAATAGACTATCACAATCATTTGCCCCCGCAAGAGATTGCTGAAAACAAAATTTTTCAGAATATCACTCAAGTATGGCTCTATGGCGATCATTACAAATGGAGAGCCATGCGTACGAATGGCATCAATGAAGCATTCATCACAGGCAGAGATACTTCTGATTATCAAAAATTTGAAAAATGGGCCTACACAGTGCCCTATACCATGCGAAATCCTTTGTACCACTGGACACACTTGGAACTGCAGCGGTATTTTGGAATTAATACATTGCTTAACGAATCGACCGGAAAAGAGGTTTATGAAACAGCATCGGCCATGCTTCAGTCTGCCGAATTCAGTACCCAAGGACTTTTGGCTAAAATGAAAGTGGAGGTAGTGTGCACTACAGACGATCCTATCGATAGCCTTGAACATCATGTGGCATTTAAGAAAAATTTCCCCGATTCTTCACTCAAACTTTTGCCTACATTCAGGCCCGATAAGGCCATGAATGCCGATGATGCTACTGCTTTTAAAAGTTATGTAGATGCGTTGGAAAAAGCAGTAAATGGCTCTATTAATAATTTTCAAAATTTTATAGAAGCCTTAAAGGCCCGTCACGATTATTTTCACTCGTTGGGCTGTAGACTTTCCGACCACGGATTGGAGACCATTTATGCCGAAGACTTTACTATCAAAGATTTGGAAGGCATTTTTTACCGATTAAGAAAAGGCGAAAAGGTGAACAATGAAGAAAATCTCAAATTCAAATCGGGCATGTTACACATTTTGGCAGTGATGGATGCCGACAAAGGCTGGACACAACAATTTCACATCGGAGCCATTCGCAACAACAATGCCCGCTTGCTTCGCCTGATTGGTGCAGACTGTGGTGCAGACAGCATTGGCGATTTCGATGTAGCACGAGGCATGTCAAAGTTTTTCAATAAACTCGAAAGCGAAGGCAAGCTTGCCAAAACCATTATTTACAATCTGAATCCGGCTTGGAACGATGTATATGCCACTATGATTGGTAATTTTCAAGATGGAAGCATTCCAGGGAAAATACAATTTGGTTCGGGCTGGTGGTTTCTCGACCAAAAAGACGGAATGGAAAAACAAATGAACAGCTTATCAAACATGGGTTTGTTGAGCCGATTCATTGGTATGCTCACCGATTCGAGGAGCTTTCTTTCTTTCCCACGCCACGAATATTTCAGAAGAATTTTATGCAACCTTATTGGAAAAGACGTAGAAAACGGAGAGCTTCCAAATGACAAGCTGTGGCTAGGACAAATGGTTGAAAACATCAGCTATTACAACGCCAAAAATTATTTTAAATTTTGATAAAAAGCTTACCAAAAGTCAGGAAAAGTTCTCAAATAGGTGATATACTCTATTTTGGG
>ERZ1066116.191-NODE-191-length-27256-cov-38.235506_pt1 | contig 27256 bp, 33 predicted proteins | sample MGYA00382763_ERZ1066116 | MGnify/ENA primary metagenome ERZ1066116 (study PRJEB33369, sample SAMEA5778346) | biofilm metagenome | biome: Industrial cooling water; feature: Water cooling tower basin; material: Biofilm | place: United Arab Emirates | collected...
CTACTTCCCTCCTAGCTTTTATTTCATATTCCTCTCGTTTTGTCAGTCAACCAGGGGCATAATCTTGTTCTGGATGGCGCAGCAACACATCGATTTCTGCGGGTGAAATAGCGAGTTCATGTTGCAAAAACTGAATCAGTGGTGTGTTGCTGCTCATGGTTGCCTCCTGAAATTAGCAAGCGGTCAATAGAACACTAGGCGCGACTGACAAACGCAAACGTCAAACTATCTTCCGCCAGGAAATGGGCGAGGTGAAAGGCTCGATCTTCTGTTTGCAACAGAAATTGTTCATACAAATAGCGAGTGGCGCGATCGCCCACACTTTCTGCCTGGGTGGCTTGTCGCCGCAGTAGATCAATCACAGCCTGTTCTGCTTGCAAATTGTGTTCAACCATTTGCCGCGCCGCAAAAATGCCATCGGCTTCTGGGGTAAAGCAGCAGAGTTCGGCTAATCGACTGAAACTAGCAGCAGGCACCCCGCCCAGACCGTTCAAGCGTTCGCCAATCTGGTGCACATAGCCCTGAACTTGGCCATAGCTTTCCGCAAAGAATTCATGCAAGGAGTAAAACTCTGCTCCTTCCACCACAAAATGATGCTTCTGGTATTGCAAATACAATGCCTGGAAACTGGCAAGGGCGATGTTCAAACCTTCGCAGACGGGCATAGTGACTTCTTGCCCCAGGGCGATCGGGTTGGCTTGAACCTGCCCAAACTCTTGTACGAGTGTTTGTGTCATTGAAATGTGTCCTTTAGTAAGTGAAATCGAAATGAAAAGAAGAGAGTAGAAAAGGAAAGTGGAAAGGGGATTACTTGAAGGGTTCGGCACGCCAGCAGCGTTCTAGCCAGTGCACCATGTCCTGCCGGGAGGCGACAAACTGTTGCACGACGCTCCGCAGAAGCAAGGCTCCAATGCCGTCTTGGACTTCGACCCGCAACGTGCCATCGGGTAGGCACCAGCAGGAAATTTTGAGTTCTTGCAAGCGGTGGCAAATTCGCCAGCGATCGATGCGGGGAACAGACACAATGTAGGTGCCATCCATTTGGCTGATGCTAGGACTTTGAGAAGAGAGGGGGGACATGGGACTAACCTCGAAAAATTAGGGTTAAAAGGGGGAATGATTGTGAGTCAAATGGTTTTGGTTGAAGTGTCAAGTTGTTGTTCTAAGGCTTCGATGCGATCAAGTAATGACTGGATTGCCACCGCTTCCACGTCGGGAACTTGTCCATGTTCCAGGGGACAGGTTTGTGTATTGGTGCGGCAGATATTACGGCCAGGAACGCCAACAGCAGTGCAATGGGAAGGAACGGCTTTCAACACGATTGAGCCAGCGCCAATGCGGGCATAATCCCCGATCGCGATATTGCCGAGAATTTTGGCTCCTGCCCCAACGACTACATTTTGTCCCAGGGTGGGGTGGCGTTTGCCTGTTTCTTTACCGGTGCCGCCCAGGGTCACTCCCTGGTAAATCAGGCAGTAATCCCCCACGATCGCGGTTTCCCCAATCACCACCCCCATACCGTGGTCAATAAACACACCCTTGCCAATTGCCGCCCCTGGATGAATTTCAATCCCGGTGAAGAGGCGCGTCAGATGAGAAATGAATCGGGGAATAATGGTGACGTGATGGGTATGGAGCCAGTGCGCCAGTCGGTAGCAGGCGATCGCATGAAGACCGGGATAGCAGAGCAACACTTCTAGCCAATGATGGGCAGCCGGGTCGCGATCAAAAATGATGCGGAAATCTTCCTTTAGGGCTTGCCAACCACTTCTGCGATCGTTATTCTGGAGCGTCTTGGCTTTGGCAGCAACGCGCTTAGTAAAAGGCAACGTCAGAGGAGATAGGAAGGGGGTTAAAGGAGACTGCATGGTTTTCTGATGGCAAAGCGTGTTCTGTTCTCCTGCTTATATCAGGCAAGAAAAACCAGCGCCGAACCGATGCCTCGAATCAGAGTTATTTAAACTATTAGAAATGTACTCAACCCTCAAGCCCTGATTTGACGGGAAATCTATTTTTTTTTAGGGTTGAGGGGCTAGTAATTTTGGTTAGGGGAACTGGTATTAACTGCAATAGGAACAAGTATTTAGGTACTCACGATCAAACCTCGTCATTCTGCGCCATACAGCCAATTCTCAGCCCAAACTTTAGGCGACCAATGATGTACTCAAAATCGCTTTTTTGTATCAAGTTTATCTATTTAAAATATAGATCTGTTCACTCTGAACAAAGCTGAAAGAAATATTACAGTTAATCCGTTCGTTTCCATAAAAGTGATAATTTGGATACAGAATTGAATTTCGGTTCTTGCTGGGAGTCATTCATTCTTGTTTGATCCCAGCTTTAGTCAAAAAAACAAGTAAAAAGTCAATTTGTAAACGTCAGATTTGCCTTCTCCATCAGCTTTTAAAGCCTTTTTGGAGGTTGTTTGAGTACAAATCTGCTGGCTGCAAAACTCACTCGAAAGTACCTTCAACGCCTTATATCACAGGCGTTTGAGTTGAGTACAAACAATACTTCTCCCCTGCTTAAAAAATACTCGTCCCTAGTCTAAAAAATACTCGTCCCCCAACCCGCCAAAAAATTTGGTTGCTGAGTCAGACTGGGTTTGAAGGCTTGAGTACAATCTAATGAATTTAATAACTCTGACATCGGGGAAGTGCACGGGGCCGATTTAGGCGGTTGGTATAACTCTCATAACGCCAATCACCCAGCTCTACCAATCAGAAATAACGGTTCTTTCAACCACGCTAGACAATAGCCATTCAGGTTTCTAGATTGAGAGATGAGATGAGAGGATGACGTAACTGCATCCAGCTATTCAAATTGATCGAAGTGAAGTTACTCCTACAGCTTTAGTCAGTATTCCCAAGGGAATCAATTAAATCACTAGCTTGCATTGGCAAGTTGTCTGTAATCAGTAACTTCTATCGATTTTTTTAGTAGCTTGGAGCGTCGCCCCTCTCGGTGGCGCTGTCCACTTAGCCCTGCCGAAATTCAATGACACCACCACCACCTTCAGGAACACTCGCAGCTCCATCAACTCAGCCAGTTACCGATCTCGTTATCACCAAAAACACTGTAACCTCAAAAAGCGGTGATAGCTGTGGTTGTAGCAGTAACACCAGCGCGGCTCCCAGCCTGGACCAACGCACCCTCGATCGCATTGCCAAGCACCCCTGCTATAGCGAAGAAGCCCATCACCACTATGCCCGGATGCACGTTGCAGTTGCCCCAGCCTGCAATATTCAATGTAACTACTGCAACCGCAAGTATGATTGTGCGAATGAAAGCCGCCCTGGTGTTGTGAGTGAGTTGTTAACACCTGAAGAGGCAGCGCACAAAGTGTTGGTGATTGCGGGCAAGATTCCCCAAATGACCGTGCTGGGCATTGCTGGCCCCGGCGATCCACTGGCGAATCCCGAAAAGACTTTCCGCACCTTTGAATTGATTGCTGACAAAGCACCAGACATCAAACTCTGTTTGTCTACCAATGGTCTGATGCTGCCCGATTACGTCGATCGCATCAAAGCCCTGAATGTGGATCACGTCACCATCACTATTAATATGGTCGATCCAGAGATTGGCACCAAGATTTATCCCTGGGTTCACTACCGCCGCAGACGCTATAAGGGCCTAGAAGCAGCCCAGATTCTCCATGAACGCCAAATGGAAGGCTTGCAGGCGCTCAGAGAAGCCGATGTGCTGTGCAAAGTGAATTCCGTCATGATTCCCGGCATCAACGACGAACACCTGGTAGAAGTGGATCAGGTAATCCGGCAGCACGGGGCATTTTTGCACAACATCATGCCGCTGATTTCCGCTCCAGAACACGGCACCCACTTTGGTTTGACCGGGCAACGCGGCCCCACCCCCAAAGAGCTGAAAAAGCTGCAAGACGAGTGCGCCGACAGCAACATGAAGATGATGCGCCATTGTCGCCAGTGCCGTGCCGATGCAGTGGGTTTGTTGGGCGAAGACCGCAGCCAGGAATTCACCAAAGAGAAGTTCATGGAAATGCCAGAGCAATATGATCTGGAACTACGGCAGGAAGTTCACGCCGGGATTGAACAATTCAAAGAAGAAATCAAGCTAGCCAAAGCCAGAGTGAAGCCCAGTGAGCGGATCAAAAACAGTCCCAAGATCCTGGTAGCTGTCGCAACGAAGGGCGGTGGCATTGTCAACCAGCACTTTGGTCATGCCAAGGAATTCCAGATCTTTGAAGTGGATGCCAACGAGGCAAAATTTGTGGGACACCGCAAGATTGACCAGTACTGTCAGGGCGGTTATGGCGAAGATGCCACGCTAGAACATGTGATCAAGGCAATTTCTGATTGCAAAGCAGTGCTGGTGTCCAAAGTGGGTGAATGTCCCAAAGCGGAACTGCGGGAATCAGGCTTGCAAGTAGTGGAAGCCTACGACGTGATTGAAAAGGTGGCGAGAGAGTTTTACGACCAGCACATTCAAGAGTTTTGAGTTCTCAGTGTTGAGTTTTGAGTAAAAATTCAACATTCAGAACTCAACACTTAAGACCTTTCTAAGGAGGTTGTTATGACCTACATCATTACGAGTCAGTGCATTGAATGTCATCGCTGTGAACTACTTTGTCCAACTGGGGCAATCACCCGAAATGAACATCAGTATCAAATCAATTCTGAACGCTGTAACGATTGTATGGGTCATTACGCTGTACCTCAATGTTGGGCAGTCTGCCCCACTAATGGCGGATGTGTTCCCGACCTGGCAGTTCTCCCTGCCTCACTTTCTGAAAAGCCATCCTCTGATTACTGGGACAACTGGTTCTATACCTACAATCGCCTGGTATCAAGGTTAAACGCCAATCAACCCTCTGCTTACTGGCAACGCTGGTTTGATACCTATTCACAAGCATTAGCCAAACAACTACAAACCCCGACCTCTGTGGGAGCCAACGTATGAGTGCAGTGATTTATCTTGATAACAATGCCACTACCCAGGTTGATCCAGAAGTAGTGGACGCTATTCTGCCCTATCTCACCCAGTATTACGGTAATCCGTCCTCGATGCACAGTTTTGGTGGGCAGGTTGGCAAAGCGTTGAAACAAGCCCGCGCCCAGGTTGCAGCCCTGTTAGGTGCAGAAGAATCGGAAATCATTTTTACTAGTTGTGGCACGGAAGGGAACAATACCGCTATTCGGGCGGCACTGGCAGCCCAACCCGATCGCAAACATCTGATTACGACTCAAGTTGAACACGCCTGCGTTTTGAATCTGTTTAAGCAACTGGAAAAGCAGGGCTATACCGTCACGTATCTCTCGGTAGATCGTAAGGGTCAATTAGACCTGATGGAGCTAGAAGCGGCGATTACAGGCAACACAGCATTGGTTTCAATGATGTATGCCAACAACGAAACTGGAACGGTATTTCCGGTGGAACAAGCCGGGGCGATCGCCAAAGAGTATGGCGCAACCTTCCATGTGGATGCGGTGCAGGTGGCTGGCAAATTGCCTCTGAACATGAAAACCAGCACCATTGACCTGATGACGATCTCCGGGCATAAATTGCACGCCCCCAAAGGAGTTGGTGCCCTGTATGTGCGGCGGGGATTCCGTTTTCGTCCGCTGTTGATTGGGGGACACCAGGAGCGGGGTCGTCGTGCCGGAACAGAAAACGTGGCGGGCATCATCGGTTTAGGCAAAGCCGCAGAACTCGCCCAGTTGCATCTTGCAGATGTGGCGACGGAGAAAAAACTGCGCGACCCTTCTACGAAGGCACTTCGTGACCGCCTGGAAAAAGGCTTGTTGGCGATTCCTAATACGGAAATTAATGGCGATCGCAAAAACCGCCTCCCCAACACCACGAATATCGGCTTCAAATACATCGAAGGCGAAGCCATTCTCCTCTCCCTGGATCAATACGGCATTTGTGCTTCCTCCGGGTCTGCCTGCACCTCTGGCTCGTTGGAACCGTCCCACGTCTTGCGGGCAATGGGCTTACCCTACACCACCCTGCACGGCTCCATCCGGTTTAGCCTTTCCCGCCATACCACGGAAGCCGAGGTCGATCGCGTCTTGGAAGTAATGCCCGGAATTGTAGAACGGCTGCGTGCCCTTTCGCCCTTTAACAATGACCAGGCTGAATGGCTGCAAGACCGCGAAGAAGCCTTAGTTGGAACTGTTTAAGTTTTTAATTTTGAGTTGGTTTTAAGTTTTGAAGTTTGAGTTTTGAGTTTAATGATTAATTCAAAACTCAACACTTAAAACTCAACACTCAAAACTCAACACTACACTCAGCACTCATAACTGGAAAAAGCCATGTGGGACTACAGCGAGAAAGTATTAGATCTGTTTTACAATCCTCAAAATCAGGGTGCGATCGAAGATCCAAACCAAGATGGAATTGCGGTTGTTTTTGGTGAAGTCGGTAGTATTGCCTGTGGGGATGCGCTCAGACTCCATCTCAAAATTGAAATTGCATCCGACAAAATCCTAGATTCCCGGTTTCAAACCTTTGGTTGTACCAGCGCGATCGCATCGTCTTCCGCCTTAACTGAAATCATTAAAGGCATCACCTTAGACGAAGCCTTAAATATCAGCAATCGTGATATTGCTAACTATCTAGGTGGTTTGCCAGAGGAAAAAATGCACTGTTCTGTCATGGGGCAGGAAGCACTAGAAGCTGCGATTTTCAAATATCGTGGCATCGAAGTTGAACATCATGAAGAAGATGAAGGCGCACTCATTTGTAGCTGCTTTGGTGTGAGCGAAAACAAAATTCGTCGCGTTGTGATTGAAAACAACCTGACAACAGTAGAGCAAGTGACGAGCTATGTGAAAGCAGGCGGTGGCTGTAGCTCCTGTGGTGCGGAAATTGAAGACTTGATTGCCGCCATCCAGAAAGAAAAGGAACTGACCGCCAACCGAGTCGCCGCCGAAATTGCCACGGCTCAAGCGCAAAGTCTTCCTCTAACGACAGTGCAAAAAATCAACTTGGTGCAAACCGTTTTGCAGGAAGTCCGCCCCATGTTGTTAGCCGATGGGGGCGATGTTGAACTCTACGATGTCGAAGGCGATACCGTCAAAGTTGTGTTGAAAGGGGCGTGTGGTTCCTGCTCCAGCAGCACCGCCACCCTCAAAAATGCGATCGAAGTTCGGTTACGAGAACGTGTCTTACCCACTCTGGTTGTTGAAGCAGTTTCATGAATTTTATATCGCTGAAACACAATCCAGTTGGGCGATCGCCGCCACTGCGATCGTTGCCAACACTCTAGCCCAAACCAGCATCTCAATTGCTGAACACCAACCCCTCAAACTCCAAAGGAGACAAATCCATGACTGATGAAAACATTAGACAGATAGCGTTCTACGGCAAAGGTGGGATCGGTAAGTCCACCACCTCGCAAAACACGATCGCCGGGATGGCTGAACTTGGTCAGCGCGTCATGATCGTTGGTTGCGACCCCAAAGCAGACTCTACCCGCTTGATGTTGCACAGCAAAGCCCAAACCACCATTTTGCACCTCGCAGCAGAACGCGGCGCAGTCGAAGATCTAGAACTCGACGAAGTCCTGCTGACCGGCTATCGCGATGTCCGTTGCGTTGAATCAGGCGGCCCAGAACCCGGTGTTGGTTGCGCCGGACGGGGTATCATCACCGCCATCAACTTCCTGGAAGAAGAAGGCGCTTATGAAGATCTCGATTTCGTCTCCTACGACGTATTGGGCGACGTAGTTTGCGGTGGATTTGCCATGCCAATCCGGGAAGGTAAAGCCCAAGAAATCTACATCGTCACCTCCGGTGAAATGATGGCCATGTATGCCGCCAACAACATCGCACGAGGCGTTCTCAAGTATGCTCACTCTGGTGGTGTTCGCCTGGGTGGCTTGATCTGTAACTCCAGAAAGGTCGATCGCGAACTTGAACTGATCGAAACCCTGGCGAAGCGGCTCAACACTCAACTGCTGCACTTCGTCCCCCGCGACAACATCGTGCAACACGCCGAATTGCGCCGGATGACAGTCATTGAGTATGCACCCGATAGCCAACAGGCTGAAGAGTACCGCACTCTGGCTAAGAAGATCATTGACAACAAAAACCTGGCTATTCCCACCCCTATCTCAATGGATGAACTGGAAGATCTATTGGTCGAATTCGGCATCCTGGGCGGTGAAGAAGAGTACCAAAAGGCAATTCAGCAAGGCACCAAAGCACCCGCAGGGGTTAGCTAGTTCAGTTAATGGGTGATGGGGTGATGGGGTGATGGGGTGATGGAGCAAATCTTCCCCACTCCCCACTCCCACTCCCCACTCCCCTACTCCCCACTCCCATTCATCCTTTATCCAGCGAGGCAGACTATGACACCTCCCGAATCCACTACTCTCGAACCGAACACTCCGACCGAAGACCTGACAACCGCTGACAAAAAAGCCCTGATCGAAGAAGTTCTGGCGGCCTACCCCGAAAAAGCGCAGAAAAAACGGGCCAAGCATCTCAATGTCTACGAAGACGGAAAATCCGATTGTGGCGTTAAGTCCAATATCAAGTCTGTACCTGGTTCCATGACCACTCGCGGCTGTGCTTATGCCGGATCCAAAGGGGTCGTTTGGGGACCAATCAAAGACATGATCCACATCAGTCATGGCCCCGTTGGTTGCGGTTACTACTCCTGGTCCGGTCGTCGGAACTACTACATTGGCACCACGGGCATTGATTCCTTTGGCACAATGCAGTTCACCTCCGACTTCCAGGAACGCGACATCGTGTTTGGTGGTGACAAAAAACTGGCCAAACTCATTACCGAATTAGAAGAACTGTTCCCTCTCAACAACGGAGTTTCAATTCAGTCCGAGTGTCCGATTGGTTTGATTGGAGATGACATCGAAGCCGTTGCTAAAAAGGCAACCAAAGAAATTGGTAAAACGGTGGTTCCTGTTCGTTGTGAAGGGTTCCGGGGCGTTTCTCAATCCCTGGGACACCACATTGCTAACGATGCTGTTCGCGATTGGGTCTTCCCTCAATACGACAAAGCGAAGAAAGAAGGTACCCTGGAAGTCAACAGCACTCCCTACGATGTCGCCATCATCGGTGACTACAACATCGGTGGAGATGCCTGGTCAAGCCGGATTTTGCTAGAAGAAATTGGCTTGCGCGTTGTGGCTCAATGGTCGGGCGACGGCACCTTACATGAAATGGTGAACACGCCCTCCGTGAAACTGAACCTGGTTCACTGCTACCGCTCCATGAACTACATCTCCCGCCACATGGAAGAAACCTACGGGATTCCCTGGTTGGAGTACAACTTCTTCGGACCGACCAAGATTGCTGAATCACTGCGGGAAATCGCTTCCAAGTTTGATGAAACAATTCAAGCGAAAGCTGAAGAAGTCATCGCCAAATACCAGAAGCAAACCGATGAAGTCATCGCGAAATATCGGTCACGCCTGGAAGGCAAAACGGTGGCTCTGATGGTTGGTGGTTTGCGCCCCCGCCACGTAGTTCCGGCCTTCTACGACCTGGGTATGCGCTTAATCGGTACAGGCTATGAATTCGGTCATAACGACGACTACAAGCGTACCACCCACTACATCGAAGACGGCACGTTGATTTATGACGACGTATCGGCTTATGAGTTTGAGGAGTTCATCAAAGAAATGAAGCCTGATCTGGTGGCTTCTGGCATCAAAGAGAAGTATGTGTTCCAGAAAATGGCACTCCCCTTCCGCCAAATGCACTCCTGGGATTACTCCGGGCCTTATCACGGTTACGACGGATTCGCTATCTTTGCTCGCGACATGGATCTTGCACTCAATAGCCCCACCTGGAGCCTGATTGGTGCGCCGTGGAAGAAAGCTGAGGAGTAGATGGGTGACGGGTGGATGGGTAGATGCGTGGATGAGATGGAGTTCAACTCCTCCCACTCCTCTACTCTCTCACCCTCCCACTCCCTCACGATTTCACTTCCCCTTCCCTCAGTAACTTTGGAGAATACCCATCATGGCTCAGAACAATATTGACAACATTAAGGATCACGCTGAATTATTCCACCAGGACGAATATCAGGAACTGTTTGAGAACAAAAAACAGTTTGAAGGTGGACACAGCCCCGAAGAAGTGGCGCGTATTGCTGACTGGACAAAGACTTGGGACTATCGTGAGAAAAACTTTGCCCGTGAAGCCCTGACCGTGAATCCGGCGAAAGCCTGTCAGCCGTTGGGGGCAATCTTGGCAGCGGTTGGGTTTGAAGGAACGCTTCCTTTTGTCCACGGTTCTCAAGGTTGCGTTGCGTATTTCCGATCGCACTTTACCCGCCACTTCAAAGAACCCTTCTCAGCAGTGTCCTCATCCATGACCGAAGATGCTGCCGTATTTGGGGGACAAAATAACTTGATTGATGGTTTAGCCAACAGCTACAGCCTCTATAACCCCAAAATGATTGCGGTTTGCACCACCTGCATGGCAGAAGTAATTGGGGATGACCTGCAAGCCTTCATCAACAACGCGAAAACTGCTGGTTCGGTGCCGCAGGAATTCCCGGTGCCCTATGCTCACACGCCGAGCTTTGTGGGTTCCCATATCCTGGGCTACGACAACATGATGAAGGGGATTTTGTCTAATCTGACCAAGGACAAAAAAGCTGAAACCACCAACGGCAAGATCAACTTTATCCCTGGTTTTGAAACCTATATCGGCAACCTGCGGGAAGTGAAGCGGATTGCGGGGCTGTTCGGTGCAAATTACACCCTGTTGGCCGATAACTCCGATTATCTGGATTCGCCGAATGATGGGGAATACCGCATGTATCAGGGTGGCACCACACTGGAAGATGCAGCGGATTCCATCAACGCGACCACCACGATCGCACTCCAGGCATACTCCACCACCAAAACGCGCGAATACATTGAGAAAGAGTGGAAGCAACCGACTGCGGTAGTACGTCCCGTGGGCATTCGCGGCACCGATGAGTTTCTGATCAAGCTGTCGGCGTTGACCGGACAACCCATTCCCAAGGAGTTGGAAGAAGAGCGGGGTCGCGCTGTGGATGCCTTGACCGACTCCCAAGCCTGGTTACACGGCAAGCGTATTGCACTGTATGGCGATCCTGATTTGGTGATTGGGTTAGTGCAATTCCTGCTGGAAGTGGGCGCAGAACCTGTACACATCGTGGTTAGCAACAGCAATGATGTGTTTGAATCGGAACTGCGGGCGTTGTTGGATACCAGCCCGTTTGGGGCAGGCGCAACCATCTGGGGCGGCAAAGACCTGTGGCACCTGCGATCGCTCCTGTTCACCGAGCCAGTAGACCTGTTGATCGGCAACTCCTACGGCAAGTACCTGTGGCGTGACACCAAAACCCCACTGGTGCGGATTGGCTATCCCATCTTCGATCGCCATCACCTGCACCGTTACAGCACCTACGGCTACCAGGGCACCATCAATCTGCTCAACTGGATTGTGAACACCCTGCTAGACGAACTGGATCGGAACACCATCATTCCTGCGAAGACGGACATCTCCTACGACCTGATTCGCTAACGGCATCTCCCTTGCTGGGCGGGTTTGCCAGGGTACTAATGGCAACTAAAACCAACCCTGATCAGCCCGCCCCTCCCTTAATCCTGGTATCCCGCTATGGCTACTCTGTCTCCCTCTTCCCCGCCTCGCGCCTCCCTGCTCAACCCCATTCGTCGCTGGCTCGATCGCATCGAAATTCGTTCCCCTCGCCTCGCCCATCTCATTTGCACCCTGATTCCCTGCACCTGTCCCTTTGAACACAAATTCAGCCTGTTCGGCTTCAGCTTTCACACCCCGCCGCTTTGCGAACTGAACCCTTTCTACAACGAGTTTGTCGCCCTCCGGTTCCGTGCCCTTAGTTACCTGTCCGATGTCTGTGGCGAAAACGTTGAAAAGTACATCTGCTAAGGAGTTTTGAGTTTTGAGTTAAGCACTCATGTTAATTATCGAATGAACTCAAAATAATCTCTGTGCAAATCCTTCCCGTAGATAAAGCCAACCCACAGAACTTACAGCACGCAGCACTCAAAAATCACCCCTCAAAACCCAAACTTCTCCTCCTATGAAACTCACTCAAGGCAAAATTAATGAACTCCTGAGCGAGTCTGCTTGTGAACACAATCACAAGAAAGAAGGCAAAGGCAAAAACAAATCCTGCACCCAGGTGGCACAACCAGGAGCCGCTCAAGGAGGCTGTGCCTTCGATGGCGCGATGATTGCCCTGGTGCCCATCACGGATGCGGCTCATCTGGTGCACGGCCCGATCGCCTGTGCCGGAAACTCCTGGGGCAGTCGGGGCAGTCTTTCCTCTGGCCCCATGCTCTACAAAATGGGATTCACCACCGACCTGACAGAAAACGATGTCATTTTTGGGGGCGAAAAGCGGCTCTACAAATCAATTTTGGAAATCAAAGAGCGCTACAACCCAGAGGCAATCTTTGTCTACTCCACTTGTGTCACCGCGTTGATTGGGGATGATCTGGATGCCGTGTGCCAAAAAGCGGCTGAGAAAATCGGCACCCCGGTAATTCCCGTCAATTCCCCCGGTTTCATTGGCAGTAAAAACCTGGGCAATCGGGTCGGGGGCGAAAGTTTGCTGGAGTATGTCGTCGGCACTCGCGAACCCGAATACACCACGCCCTATGACATCAATTTGATTGGCGAATACAACATTGCTGGAGAGTTGTGGGGTGTATTGCCCATCTTCAAAAAACTGGGAATTCGCGTCCTGGCGCAGATTACGGGGGATGGTCGGTATGACGATATTGCCTGTTCCCATCGCGCCAAATTGAACGTGATGATTTGTTCAAAAGCGTTGATCAATATGGCTCGCACCATGGAAGAACGCTATGGCATTCCTTACATTGAAGAGTCTTTCTACGGTGTGGCGGATATGAATCGTTGTTTACGCAACATTGCCGCCAAAATTGGGGATGCAAACTTGCAACAGCGCGTGGAGCAAGTAATTGAGGAAGAAACCGCCCAGTTAGATGTGGCACTGGCTCCCTATCGGGCAAGGCTCAAAGGCAAGCGGGTTGTGTTGTATACCGGGGGCGTTAAAAGTTGGTCAATCATCTCTGCCGCCAAAGATCTGGGCATGGAAGTGTGTGCCACGAGCACTAAGAAAAGCACTGAAGAAGACAAAGCCCGCATTAAAGATTTACTCGGTCAAGACGGCATTATGTTGGAAAAAGGCAATGCTCAAGAACTCTTGCGAGTGATTGCCCAGACCAAAGCTGACATGCTGATTGCAGGTGGCCGGAACCAGTACACCGCCTTGAAAGCAAAGATTCCTTTTCTCGATATCAACCAGGAACGCCACCATCCCTATGCAGGCTATGTCGGCATGGTGGAGATGGCCCGCGAGTTAGAAGAAGCCCTGTATAGCCCAGTTTGGGCACAAGTTCGGAAACCAGCCCCGTGGGATATGGAGGTGATCTAATGGCTACTGTGACCACGCCCAAAAAGTCTGTGGCGGTGAATCCGCTGAAACAAAGTCAACCGTTAGGAGCCGCCTTAGCCTTTCTCGGTCTGAAGGGGATGATGCCTCTCTTTCACGGTTCTCAGGGTTGCACGGCTTTTGCCAAAGTGATGCTGGTGCGCCATTTTCGGGAAGCGATTCCTCTTTCCACCACCGCCATGACAGAAGTTAGCACGATCCTGGGCGGTGAGGACAACGTGGAGCAGGCGATCCTGACCTTAGTAGAAAAGTCAAAGCCAGCCATCATCGGGCTGTGTACGACGGGTTTAACCGAGACACGGGGCGATGATATGACCGGGATTCTCCAAACTATTCGCAAGCGGCACCCAGAACTCCATGACTTACCGATCGTCTTCGTCTCAACACCTGATTTCAAAGGTGCGCTACAGGATGGTTTTGCAGCGACGGTTGAAAGCATTGTGCGGGAGTTACCCTGCTCCGGCGAAACCCGCCCCGACCAAATCACGTTACTGGTCAGTTCGGCGTTTGCTCCAGGCGATGTGCAGGAAATTAAGGAAATTGTGGCGGATTTTGGCTTGACCGCGATCGCTGTTCCTGACCTGTCCCTGTCCCTGGATGGGCATTTGGATGATTCCTACAACACCGTCACCAGTGGTGGCACGACCCTGGCTGAGTTGCGGGAGATTGGCAGTTCCGTCTACACAGTGGCGTTAGGAGAAAGTATGCGCGGGGCGGCGATCGCTCTAGAATCGCAGTTTGGCATTCCCTACGAAGTGTTTCCCAGCCTCAGCAACCTGGATGCGATCGACAGTTTCCTCGAAGGCTTGGCTGATTTGAGCGGTGTACCCGTTCCGGTCAAGTATCGTCATCAGCGGAAACAATTGCAGGATGCCATGCTCGATACCCACTTCTTCTTTGGTCGCAAACAGGTATCCCTGGCAATGGAACCGGATCTGCTCTGGTCAACGGTGCACTTTTTGCAAAGCATGGGCGCTGAAGTTCAGGCAGCAGTGACAACGACAAAATCCCCTTTGCTCAAGGACTTACCCATTAACTCTGTGACAATTGGCGACTTAGAAGACTTTGAGCAACTCGCTGCCGGATCAGATTTGTTGATTGGGAACTCGAATGTCGCTGCGATCGCGCGTCGGCTGCAAATTCCCCTCTATCGCCTGGGCTTTCCCATCTTCGATCGCCTGGGTAATGGTCAGCGCTGCACCGTCGGCTATCGCGGCGTGATGCAATTGCTTTTTGACCTTGGCAACTTATTTTTGGAACAGGAAGAGTCACACGTCAAACACTGAAAGTTGTGAATTGGGAGTTTTAAGTTTTGAGTTATTCTACAAACTCAAAATTCATCATTCAAAACTCAAAACTAGACCAGGAGGACAGGATGAAAATTGCCTTTACGACTAGCGACAACGTTCATATCAATGCTCACTTTGGCTCTGCCAGAAAGATTGATGTCTACGAAGTGAATCAAACCGAATACACCGTTGTCGAAACCTTGCGGTTTGATGGCAATCTCGATGAGGACGGTAACGAAGATAAGTTGTTACCCAAAATCAAAGCTTTGCACGATTGCACAATTGTGTATGTTTCAACCATCGGTGGCAGTGCGGCGGCTCGCTTGATTAAGCAAAAAATTACCCCCATTAAAGCCCAGTCAGAAGCCCAAGAAATTACTGAAGTGGTAACGAAACTGGTGCAAACTCTCAACGGCAATCCCCCGCCCTGGCTCCGCAAAGCGTTACTGCAACGTAACTCCAGTCTGGATGAACTTGACCAACTTGATGATTCAAAGGAAAAAGCACTCGTATGACAACTCCTGTATCCACGGCTCCTGAAGTGGTAATCACGCCCTTTTTGAAGGCGATTACCCAACAAATTCGTGCCAATGATCCCTATGGCACCTATCGCAACTGGTCGGATGAATTGCTACTCAAACCCTATGTGCTCAGCAAAGCGCAGAAACGGGAAATTTCCGTCGAAGGGGATGTAGACCCGATTACCAAAGGACGAGTTCTGGCATTTTATCGGGCGATCGCGCACCGGATTGAAGAAGAAACCGGGCTACTGTGTCAGGTTGTGATTGACCTCAGTCATGAAGGATTTGGTTGGGCACTGGTTTTTTCCGGTCGTTTATTGGTTGTTTCCAAAACCCTCAGAGATGCTCAACGCTTTGGATTTGACTCCCTCGAAAAACTGGAAGCAGAAGGCGCAAAAATTGTTGAATCTGGCATTAACTTGGCGAATCGTTTCCCCGAAGTTGGCAGGCTTTAATCATTGAGAACTCCGACTATTTAAACGGGTTGGAGTTCTAAGAAAGCAAAAGTCTAAACAGGAGGATTCATGGTTCAAACGACTGAAACGACTAACATTGAAGAACTCAAATCTCGAATTAAACGCCTGAACAGCAAAGCAGGACAAATGAAAATGGATCTGCACGATTTGGCGGAAGGATTACCCACTGATTATGAACGCCTGATCGACGCTGCAACTGAGACTTACCAAATCTTTCACCAGATTAGCCAACTCAAGCAACAACTCAAGCAATTGGAGAAGTAATCATGCGTCAAACCTTAGCGGAATTCAATCAACTCGTAAACGCAGAAGACTATTTGGGATTCTTTGCTCTGCCCTATGATGCACAGTTCGTAAATATCAATCGGCTACACATTCTGCAAAAATTTTCTAAATTGATCAGGCAAATTGACTCAGAAGCATCAGAATTGAGCGAAGCCGAAAAACTAGCACGCTATCAGACTGCACTTCAGGATGCCTATAACACCTTTACCACCTCTTCTCCACTTGATCAAAAGCTGTTCAAAGTATTCAATGAAAAGCCACAAAATGTCGTCATGCTCTCCGAAATTGGTTCTGATTGATTGGCGAATTTAGATTTTTGACGTTGAATTGTAACCAACTCTCATCACTTATCTAACTGGAGAATACACCGTGCAAACGCTGACCCCAACAGAACTTGAGCGCTATCGTCGTCAGATCATGCTACCCGGATTTGGGGAAGAGGCTCAACAACAATTGAAGGATGCCACTGTTCTGGTGACAGGGGTGGGCGGCTTGGGTGGCACGGCGGCTCTGTATCTAGCGGTTGCTGGCGTTGGACGGCTGATTTTGTTGCGGGGTGGCGAGTTGCGCCTGGATGACATGAATCGGCAAGTGCTGATGACGGATGGCTGGGTCGGGCAACCGCGCGTGTTCAAAGCGCAGGAAACCCTCCATGCAATCAATCCAGATATTCAGGTGGATGCCATTTGCGAGTATGTGAATCCAGAGAATGTGGATGAGTTGGTGCGATCGGCGGATGTGGTGCTGGACTGTGCCCACAACTTTGCAGAGCGCGATTTGCTCAATGCGGCTTGTGTGCGCTGGGGCAAACCGATGGTAGAGGCTGCGATGAATGACATGGAGGCGTATTTAACGACCATTGTTCCTGGGTTAACGCCTTGCTTGACCTGCATTTTTCCAGAGAAGCCGGATTGGGATAAGCGCGGGTTTGGCGTGTTGGGTGCGGTTTCGGGTACGCTAGCTTGTTTAACCGCCCTGGAAGCGATCAAAGTGATCACGGGTTTTGGGCAACCATTGTTTAATCAACTGTTGACGATGGATTTGGGTCGAGCCGAGTTTACAAAGCGTCGTCCCTATCATGATCCGAATTGTGTTGTTTGCGGCGATCGCAGTCGTGAACTGAGGCAGAAACCAGCCCCAACGCACCAGACTTCCCCTTCCGTCTATGCCTGCATTTGAACCAGGTCTATCAGGTTGATGGTCATGACGACCTTGTTATGTTTCTCATCACTCAATTTCTAACTATCTAACCAGGAGACAATCCCATGACTGTGACGCTGACAGAAAAGGCTGAATTTCGTTTGCGTGCTTTCTTACAAAGTAGTGCTGATGCATCTACTGAAAAAGGTATTCGGGTTGGCGTAAATGATGGCGGTTGCAGTGGCTATGAATATACGATTGATGTTGCCAATGCCCCTCGTCCTAACGATTTGATTGAACAGCAGGGCAGAGTGCAAATTTACATTGATCCGCAAAGTGCGCCCCTATTGCAAGGTGTGGTAATTGATTTTGTCGATGGCTTGATGGAAAGCGGCTTCAAGTTCAGCAACCCCAATGCAACAGATACCTGTGGTTGTGGAAAGTCCTTTCAGGCAGGGGATTGCACGCCTGCGGCTGCGCCCTGTAGCTAGAGAAGTTTTGAGTGTTGAATTTTGAGTGTTGAACGTTACTTTTTGAGGACATGATTATGGCGACCTATCAAGTACATTTGATCAACAAAAAGCGGGCGATCGATGTCACATTTCCCGTTGAAGATACGGCAACAATTCTAGAAGCTGCCGAGGATCAGGGGCTAGAACTGCCCTTCTCTTGTCATTCTGGCTCTTGTTCCAGTTGTGTTGGCAAGGTGGTCGAAGGCGAAATTGATCAGTCGGAACAGGTCTTTTTGGATGAAGGACAAGTTGCCAAAGGGTTTGTTTTGTTGTGTGTGTCCTATCCCCGCTCTGATTGCACGATTCGCACCCATCAAGAGGCTTATCTAGTTTAATTTCCGCCTCCGCCTAAGCCACATCCTCTCATTTCCTACCCTTTCGAGCGCGACCCTCTTTCTTTCTCATCCCATTACCCCAAGGATCAGCCCCATGCTAACAACCGGATTTTCAGTTCAAGGAGCATCGTTGAAATTACTTCGGGCTGGTGAACGCGGCATTATTACCCGCATTAATGCTCAACAGGATGCGATCGCCCAAGCCTTGAAAAAACGGGGGCTAATTCCAGGTCAAGCGATCGCGGTAGAGTCCCACTTTCCCCGGTTTATCGTCCGGGTGGGGAATCTGACTCATGCCCTGGATGACCTCAGCAAACAGGCCATCTACGTTCGTATTGTGAATCATTAGGGAACGACTCACGTCCGCCGAAGCAGCCCGATTAAGAGGAACAACGGTCATCATGCCAGAACAACCCATTTCCAATGAAATCGCCTTAAGAATTGCGCTTGCCTCGCGACAATTTCCTGAGTTAGCGATCGCAGACTTCATCGAAGCACTCCAAACTTATTTAGGTGAGGTGTTGGATGAAACTAGCTTAAGCCGCATCACGGTAACTAACTTAAAAACTGCCCTGGGACAAACCTACGAACTTGATGCCGATGAAGATGGCGAGGATGCTAATGCTGCTGACATTGCTGCCTTCAAAAAAGCGGTGAGAATCCTTTGGGGTGAACTGGATGACATCGATCAGTTACCCACGATTGAACCGTATCAGGACGGAGATATGCCCGGTTCTGTGCGGGTTGCTGTCGCTTCTAACAATGGCGAAATGTTAGACGGACATTTTGGTTCCTGTCTGCGGTTTCTGATTTACCAACTATCGACAACAGAAATTCGCTTAGTTGGGATTCGATCAGCCCTGGAAGCCGATCTTTCCGATGACAAAAATGCCTTTCGGGTTAGCTTAATTCGGGATTGCCCCGTGCTGTATATTGTCGCGATCGGTGGCCCTGCTGCTGGCAAGGTTGTCCAGGCAGGCATCTATCCTATGAAAAAAGAGTCCGGTGGCCCTGCTAGAGAACTGTTGGGCGAATTGCAACAGACGATGGCAACCGCTCCCCCCCCCTGGCTGGCTAAGATTTTGGGCGTAGCCGAGGGCGATCGCGTCAAAAATTACAAAGCTCTTGTCTAACAATCCAATTGCAATGTCCACTTTTTAACTGGTGAAGCCGTGATGCAAACACTTCTCCATCTCTCCCAATTTGATCAGTGTGTTTTCAACATCTCGCTGATTACGCTGTGCAATCAAACCAGTTACGTGGGGCAAGCCATCCGTCAATTACACTATTGGCAGGACGACGATGCGCCAACCCGCGATCCCTGGCTGACCCTGCACCAGTTGACCCTGTACATTCCCCATCCTGACCAGCAATACGAAGGCATCACCTTGGAGTCGGGTTTGACCCAGGGCTACAACATCGAAACTAAGATAATCCGCGATCGCAGTCGAGTGCCCTACACCATTCCCGAAGGCGGACAGTTTGTAGTTGTGATGCGGCAGAAAGGCGTTGATGGTGATTTTGAGATTGCGGCGACGGGTATTTTTGTGCGACCTCTGGCGTTGTTGCGATTGGATATGATTGTCGATCGCCTAGAGGCAGAATACCAATCCATCATTGTCAAACATCCCATCATCCGTGATTATCCCGCCGACTGGGAAACCCAACTCAATCGGTTCTTGGCGCAAGAAATTCCCTACGGTGCGTTGCCCAATTTGGTGCGCTATGTTGACCAAACCCTGAACGACGATTATCGGCCTCCCTCCTGGTCGGAGGTGCGTCTGGCGGCTCAGGGCTTTGCAGGTGTTTGAAGTTAATAAGGAATGTGGATTTAATCAGGTGGAATTTTGGCAGGGGTGAAGCATTCGGGGAGAAGTCCCTGGATTACTTACAAGGTGTTGCTTTCCGAATGCTTCACCCGTACCTCTAAAAGAGCATGTGATTGAACCCATGATCCTAAGTGTCTGTATACAGATGCTTGCTGTGGCTAATTTCCCGATCCACTACTCTCAAAAGGAACACGAACCATGACGACATTTACTGGACTGACCTTTGGCGGCAAAGTTTGGACACCCAAGTTTTTGCAAGCGATCGACTTTGCCCGCTGCATTGGCTGTGGTCGCTGCCTGAAGACCTGTGGACGCAATGTGATGGCATTACGGGCATTAAATGAAGATGGCGAGTTTGTGGACGACGAAGAGGATGACGAAATTGAACGGAAGGTGATGACGATCGCCACAGCAGAAAATTGCATCGGTTGCGAAGCCTGTGCGCGCGTCTGCCCCAAAAACTGTCAAACCCATGTTGAATTGGCATTGGCTTAAGTATGACTTCAGCGACTCATACCCATGCTTCTGGACAGAATTGGGTGACCTATTATCAGGCAGTAGCCGATCGCCCACCCCGCGATACCTTATTGAAAGCGTTGGCTGCATTTGACGCAGAACCTGTGCCAGATCGCCCTCGATTGGCGGTGGATCTGGGCTGTGGCGATGGACGGGATACGGTGGAATTGTTGCGGCGCGGTTGGCAAGTCCTCGCGATCGATGGGGAGCAAAAAGCCTTCGATCGCCTGTTAACTCGTCCAGATATCCAGCGGGACACCCTCCAAACCAAGTTGATGCGCTTTGAAGCCTTAACTCTGCCAGCTAACGTTGACCTGATCAACGCCAGTTTTTGCCTGCCCTTCTGCCCTCCCGCAGATTTTGCCCATCTCTGGCAAACCATTGTCACTGCTCTCAAACCGGGCGGACGGTTTTGTGGCCAATTGTTTGGCGATCGCGATTCCTGGGGTGTATATCCCAACCGCAGCCATCACACCCGCCAACAGGTGGAAGCACTCTTACAACCCTTTGAACTGGAGTGGTTCGAGGAAGAGATGCACCCCGGCATCACGGCGATCGGTGAAGACAAGTACTGGCACATTTTTCACGTTGTTGGGCGCAAGTTATAAAGGCGCAACTTTAGTTGAGATCTCTGATTGTTTTGCCTGGAAAAAATCGGAGATCTCATTTCATTAGCTAGTCGATCGCCACCATAACATCACTGGATTTGATCACAGCATAGGCTTCTTTGCCAATGCTCAACCCCAGATTTTCAGCAGAAGCTTTCGTGATAATCGCTGTAATCCCAACTCCCGGCGCAACTTCTAGAACAACTTCTGTATTGACCGATCCAACTTCAATCGCTTTGACCGTTCCTTTGAGAGCATTCCGCGCACTAATTTTCATCTTTGATTCCTTGTTCGATTAGTTGATAAAGGCATCTCACCGCCTATCGGACACGCTCATATTATCAATGCAAACACCCTATCAATCAGTATCAATAGAATATTTACGCATTTCACATCGTTATTGCAACAGTTAGTTTTAGTTAATTTTAGATCAATCCTAATTTCCATATTCAAATACTTGTAACCCTTTCTTTATCGCCACTTAAAACGTCTATCCTGAAAGATCCATCAAGATTGAGCATAAGATTAACCTCAGCAAAACATCATTCAATCTCCCCTCATATCTTTGCTATGCTAACGGAAACGTATCTGGTTCAAGAATTTCTCCGATTGATGGAACGGACTCATCCTCAAGCCGATGATTTATTACGTCACTGTCATATCAAACTGGTCACATCCCACTGGGGACACCCTCCTCGTCGTCTGGATTACATGGCAATCTATTGTCCCAATACGTTATTTCAGTCAGTGTGCGATCGCAAACCAGACCTCAGAAGTATTTCTCAATATATGGGCCTAGCCGAACCTGTTTGTATTAACGTTTTTCGTATATTGCGTGATCCAAAGTCAAAACTAAAGCAAGAAGCTCCCCGTTTCTGGTTAGAACTGCATCAGCTTTTACAAGAACAGGAAACTGAATCTTAGTTTAAACTTCTGCTACGAGATAAAAATAGAATCTATTATTAACGGAACTGCGCAGGGAATGACATGGCAACGATTCTTTTTTATGAAAAACCAGGATGTGTTAATAACACCAAACAGAAAGCATTACTGCAATCAGCAGGACACACGATAGAAGCTCATAATTTACTCACTGAAACCTGGACTGTGGAAACTCTGCGGCCTTTTTTTGGCAACTTACCTGTTGTCGAATGGTTTAATTACACCGCACCTCAAATTAAATCAGGAGAAGTTACACCGGATCAGTTGGATGAAGAGTCGGCTTTGCAGCTCATGATGGATGCACCACTGTTGATTCGTCGGCCCCTGATGCAAGTGGGCGATCGCCGGGAAGTTGGCTTTGACAACGATCAAGTTGCGGCTTGGATTGGGTTAGAAGCGACCGATCAGGCTCAACAAGTCATTCGAGATCATTTGATACAGCAAGACTTGCAAACCTGTTCTAGAGTTCAACAGTCAGAATAAATCCTATCCAACGTCTAGCGTTTCTAGGGCGAGTGAGCGACATAGAAAGGAAACGTTACACAGCAAAGGTTGACATCCCAAGAGGCTGACATGAGGAATCAACGATTTTTGGTTTTTGTGACGCTTTTAGTGTTGGCGTTTGGTATAACTTTGGGGATGCGATCGCTCAGTTTTTGGTCGGTAATGGCCCAGTCTAACTCCCCATTACTGGTATCTGCTGCCGCCAGTCTAACGGATGTCATGAAAGAGTTAGCGCCTCTATACCAAACTCAGTCTAAGGTCACAATTCGGTATAATTTTGCCAGTTCTGGAGCACTGCAACAACAAATCGAAAATGGTGCACCTGTGGATGTTTTCATCTCAGCCGGACAGAAGCAAATACAGGCATTACAGCAGCAAGACTTGCTCCTGTCTGGAACTCAGCGCAACCTGTTAACCAACCGTTTGGTACTAGTCGTCCCCGCCAACGCCGCTGGCATTACCAACTTGAAAAACTTGACAGCAGGGCGGGTGAAACGGATTGCGATCGGTGATCCGCGCAGTGTGCCTGCCGGACAGTATGCCGAAGAAGCCTTGACCAAAGCTGGATTATGGCAAACCCTAAAGCCCAAATATGTGATGGCCAGTAATGTGCGGCAAGTGTTGCAGTTTGTGGGTGCGGGCAATGCCGATGCCGGACTGGTGTATCTCACGGATGCCAAAACCACAGATAAAGTTAAAATCGCTCAAACAATTCCCACCCATTTGCATTCTCCGATCGCGTATCCCATTGCGGTGCTAAAGCGGAGTAATAATCAGACAGCGGCGAAAAACTTGATTCAGTTTTTGCTGAGTCGTCGTGCCAAGCAAGTGTTTGCGAAATACGGTTTTACCGCGACTTGAGTTAAAACGTGATGGAACGGTAGACAGCCATGGAACTCGATCTTTCTCCCTTGTGGATTTCGCTGAAAGTAGCGGCAACGGCGACAATTATCACGTTTTTCCTGGGCATTGGTGCGGCCTATTGGCTGCTGAATTATCGCGGCCGGGGGCGATCGCTGCTGGAAGGGATTTTAATTGCGCCGCTGATTTTGCCGCCGACAGTGGTGGGTTTTCTCTTGCTGTTGCTGTTTGGCAAAAACGGGCCGCTGGGACACTGGATGGAGTCAGTGAATTTCACGATTATCTTCACCTGGTATGCCGCCGTAGTAGCCGCCGTGGTGGTGGCCTTTCCGTTGATGTTCAAAACGGCGTTGGGTGCCTTCGAGCAAATTGATAGCAGCCTGTTGCACGTTGCTAGCACCCTGGGAGCCACAAAACGGCGCATCTTTTGGCAAATTCTCTTACCGTTGTCGATGCCGGGATTGGTGGCGGGGGTGACCCTGGCGTTTGCCCGCGCTTTGGGAGAATTTGGGGCCACGTTGATGTTAGCCGGAAACATTCCTGGCCAAACCCAAACTATGCCGATGGCGATTTACTTTGCGGTGGATGCGGGAGACATGGGTCTAGCCTGGTTCTGGTCGTTTGTCATCATGGGCATTTCGCTGTCGGCTTTGATGGTGGTCAACGTCTGGCAGCAGCGGTACAAACGCCAACGCCAGCGATCGCGGCCCGGATTGCTGGAGGCCAACGAACCCGTGCACCGAGGCGGCAAACCCACCGAGCCAGCCCCCTTAGACCCTGTGCAATTGCCGCGATCGCCGCAACCGCAATGGTTCGATCCACCCGTGGGGTTATGGGTCGAACTGGAAAAGCAACTGGCTAATTTTCAACTCAACGTTCGGTTTCAAGTCCAGAAAGCCACCGGACAGCCGGAAACGCTGGGCATTTTGGGGGGATCGGGGTCAGGCAAAAGCATGACACTCCGCTGCATTGCTGGAGTTGAGAATCCGACCCACGGGCGTATTGTCCTGAATGGGCGCACGCTATTTGATGCGGACAAAGGGATCAACCTACCGAGCCACAAACGTCACGTCAGTCTGGTGTTTCAGAACTATGCCCTGTTTCCCCACATGACGATCGCCCAAAATATTGCCTTTGGCCTCCAGCAATTTCCCAAGGCGATCCGCCGCCAACGGGTCGCTCAACAATTGGCCCGGATGCAGTTGCAAGGTATGGGCGATCGCTATCCCCATCAGCTTTCCGGCGGGCAACAGCAGCGGGTGGCCTTGGCGCGGGCACTGGCCACCGATCCAGAGGTGTTGTTGCTGGATGAACCCTTTTCGGCCTTGGATACCTACCTGCGCAGCCAGATGGAACGGCAACTGCTGGAGGTATTGGCCACCTATCGGGGCGTAACGCTGTTTGTCACCCACAACCTGGAGGAAGCCTATCGCATTTGTGAAACGTTGATGGTGATGTCGAGTGGGACTGCGATCGCCCACGCTTCCAAACACCAAATTTTTGAACAGCCCAAAACCGTGCGCGTCGCCCAACTAACGGGATGCAAAAACTTCTCGAGAGCTGTGGCCCAGGGGACTGAATGGGTTTATGCCAGTGATTGGGGAATTACCTTACGAGTGCTGGAAAGTATCCCTGAGCAGTTCACTGATATTGGCATTCGGGCGCACCAAATTTACCTCTCAGCAAGTGCTAATCTCCATACTGATACCAGTTCAAATCGTTCAAATGCAAGCTCAAATGTAAGCTCAAATATCAAGTCTGAGCTGACTGCTGATAGAACTCATAGTGCGAGTGGAGAATGGCAAGAATCGACCGATCATCTCCCCTCAGTCCGCAGTCCTCAGCGGTTAGTTCTATCAGATCCACGGGGCGAGGATTGCATTTCTATGTCTACGAGTCATGCCGACAATACCTATCCAGTCTGGCTTGCAGGCACTAGCGAAACCCCGCACCGGATGACCCTATTGCTCAAATTCAACGCTGTTCCCGGTGACGCTCAGGATTATCATGTGCAGGCAGAAATCTTCAAAGATCGGTGGCATGTGATCAAAGATCATCCGTTTCCCTGGTACGCAACCCTTGACCCGGCGCGGCTGATTTTAATGACCGAATCTTAGCCCTTAGAATCTGTTTGTAAATGGGTGTCAAGTTGGCTAAAAAGCATTCCCTGAAGTGATCCTCCCTAACCCTCCTTAAAAAGGAGGGAACTAAGCCCTAAATCTGAAGTCCCCCTTTTTAAGGGGGATTTAGGGGGATCGAAACATTGGTTTACAAACACTTTCTTAATCTCCGGCGATAAAGATCGTCATTTTCCATTGGCCCTGCCGTTGCTCGAATCGGGCACGATACCCCGCTGGAAAGTAAGCGTAACGGCTAGAAACAAAGCCCCGCTTGCCTTCGGGGGTAATGATTGGCATCCAACCGTCAAAGGTTTGCGACAGGTTGCGTTGCTGTTCGGTCAATTGTTCAAAGCCAGCAGAATCAAATTTGACTAATTCATGGGTCAAGGTGCCAATAGTTTCACTTTCGGCACTTGGTTGGCTGCGGACATTCACGTTTGTGCCAATGATGTGAATATCGCTGAAGGGATCGCCGATCGCCGATTGCGAAAGGGAAGGACACTGATACGCCTCAACGGTGGTTGCCGCTGGAGCTTCATAAGGGGTGCAGCCAATGCTGAGCAGGCGTTCTAACCGTTTCCAGGACAGTGATTTCGGGTCATCAAATCCTAGCTGACTAAAGGGCATTGGGGGGCCGAACGTGATTTTGATGTCCGGATCGGCGATCGCCTGAATAAATTGAGCATCCCGCGCTTGAACTGCTTGCTGTAATTGGCTGCGAAATTGGTTAAACGAACTGCCTGCTGGCACCTGGTCTTGGGTTGGGGTGAGGGGACGGCGGGGATACGGCGAGGCACTGGCTACAACGGCTGAAGGCGAAACCGCTGGCTGATTCGTGGCTGGTGCTGGCTCAGACGAGGCAGCCGCCTGTGGGGCAGGGGTGGCATCAGAGTCGGGTTGACTGGCATTGGCACACGCTGAAAGCACACTGACGGACGTACACAGTGCCAGCAAAAAAAGACGGTTAGGGATTGGGCGACAGAACGGCATGGTTGAATTTGAGTTTGAGCGGAATAAACCAGGATCACAGTCTATCCGACAGACTCCTCGCCGCATTTGTTTCCATGTTGCTGGCAGGCTAACGCGATCGCAGGCCAACCCCTAATTTTTGCAGTCCAACCGGATGCACCTGCCTACACCGTGGCATTGCTGCGTTCGGCGGCCAGGGCATGGGCGATCGCTTCTGGCAGATCATCTAATCCGGTGTCGGCTTCAGTGGACTGCACAGGTGACCAAAAGGTATAGCTGGGGTCACAGTCTCCCGTGTCGTAGACCTGGATGATCCATTTATCGGGTAGCCCTTCCACGCCAATTTCGACCACATGCCAGGTTTCACCAACAGGTCGCGCCGCCAGCACCGTAAACCAGTCCTGATCCTCCGGGGGAATTTCTAGATCGGTCATGAGAAAGGCGATCGCCAATTCTCCAACGTCCTCACTTGAGCGGTTCAGCGTTGCCATGATGCCTCCTGTCAGAATTACGCTTGGGGGGTGGGCGACTGGGGATAAAGATTCAGTTGAATCGCTAGCTCACGGGCGACGTGAAACAGAAACTTGGCTCCATCCTGGTTTTCTTGATGGGCCATCATGGTGCCAACTTTGACCAGGGTTTGCACTAGTCCCGCATCGATCAGGTCGGGTTGGGCATCCAGCACTGTTGGTTCCTGCCCATTGGGACAAGCGAGCAGTTGCTGGATCAAGTCGAGATAGCGTTCTTGGCGTGGGTCTGTGAGTTGTTGCATAGGAAGTCTGGATTGAGTCAAGTGGATAGTTTGTGGAGGTGAAGCATTGGGGTCAAAGTGGTAACGGGCTTCGGCAGGGGGTAGTGCCTTTTAATAAAGGACAGAGAAAATTGAGAGTTGCTATGATAGAG